>Ga0187893_10000627_pt1 | contig 90228 bp, 76 predicted proteins | sample MA1701074metaG_FD_139574 | JGI IMG/M metagenome (GOLD analysis project Ga0187893, IMG submission 139574) | White microbial mat communities from a basaltic lava cave in the Kipuka Kanohina Cave System on the Island of Hawaii, USA - MA170107-4 metaG ... | reverse complement strand
GGGCGGGTCGCCCGATTCGTCGCCGGTGACGGCGCGCAGCGAACCGATCTGATCGCCGTGATAAAAGCTAAGCGCCGTCTGCTCCACGTCGAACTGTCCCACGCCCGGCTCGTGCGAAAAAGTCTCGGCCATGACGAACTGCGGCGGGCTGCCGGCGACGCCGAGGATGGCCACGTCGCCGTAGATGGCCTCGCCGTCGTAGTCGTGCCAGACGGTCGTCCCGGCCAGCGGCTCGCTGGGCTCGTCGGGGTCACGCTCTCGTGTCATCCTCATGGCACGCCCACTGGTGCGGAACTCGTGAAGGCTCACCAGCTCCCGGCTGTAGCAGTCGCTCTCGGGCCAGCTCTGCTGGCCGACGAACCACAGCTCGCCGGCCTGGTTGTATTGTAGCGTGGTGGCGTAAAAGGTGTCCGGCCCCTGGGGATCGACCACGCGGCGGACGATGTAGGTCGGGTTGCCGACGTGGTTCCGCTGGACCTCGTACTGGTAATCGACGCGCTCCAGCAATTCCTCCGCGGCGTCGCGGACCTCGTAGAACATCAGGCGGTTGTTCTTCGTCTTGTAGCAGTCCTTGGCGGTGCTCTCCAGGGTGCCGTCGCCGTCGCAATCGACCAGGCCGCTGTCGATGTCGTAGTGATAGGTGGTCACGATGCCCGACAGCTCGTCCGTCTTGGTCGTCCGGTTGCCGCCCTGGTCGTATTCGTATTCCAGGGCGTAGGCGTGCGTGCCGATGCGGGTCTCCTCGATCAGCCGCCCGCGGGCGTCGTAGGTGAACGTGGTGGTCGTTGGGTCCTGCGACTCCGGGCTGGTCTCGGTGATGGTCTCGATCAGGCCGCGCGGGGTGTAGGCGTAGTCGAGCTGGAGGATGAGTTCCTCGCCCTCGACGATCTGGTGCAGCGCCTGGGTCAGCCGCTCGGCGTCGTCGTATTGGTAGAGCGTCTGGGCGCCGTTGCCGTAGGTGACGCTCTCGACCCGGCCGGTGGGATAGTAGGCGTACTCCGCCGTGAGGCCGCCGCGGGTGACGCTCTGCACCCGCCCCGCAAGGTCGGTCTGGGTGGTGGTGGTCTGGCCGTCGGGCCCGGTGCGGGTGTAGGTGCCGTCCGCGTCGTCGTAGCCGTAGTCGAAGGTGCGTTCGAGGGTCGGCGAGCTGCCGGCGGGAAAGTTGTCCGGCTCGTTGGTGACGATGGAGCTGCTGAGCACGCGGCCCAGGCCGTCGTAGCTGGCGGAGGCGATGGTGGTGATGTCCCAGGGGTAGCATTGGCCAGCGCCCAGGGAGTCGTCGACGGCGTTGGTCTCGGCCGAGAGGATTCGGCCCATGTTGTCACGCAGAAAATCAGTCGAGCCGGTGATCGAGGCGCCGCTGCACGCCGCCTCGGGCTGACAGACGTTGGGGATGACGTAGCCGTTGCTGATGCTGGTGGAGGTTCCGCCGCCGGTTCCGGTCCCCGCGTCGCAGGCCTCGGGCTCTTCTTCGTGACAGGGCGTCTCCCAAGCGGGGACGCACCCGCAGGTGATGCTGACAGGGCAGCCGCATTCGTCGTAGGTGACCTTTGGGTCATAGCCGCCGCAACTGATTGGAACGCAGGTCGACGTCTCGGTCCCCCCGCTGTTGCCGTCGGCCATGCCGCCCTGTCGAGCGCCAAGGACCTGGCTGACCTTGCTCTTGACGATGTAGTTCATGACCTTGTGCCAGCCGATGCCGGTTTCGCTGATCGGCCCCTCCAATACCTGGGCCAACTGGCCGTTGGAGTGATAGCGGAAGAGGGTCTCCACGCCGTTGGGGTCCGCGACCGACTTGAGCTTGCCCAGGGCGTAAGCGCTGCCGGATTCGCCCCAGTAGTCCAGGAAGATGTCTCCCCGTTCGTCGAATTGATCGGGAGGCAGGTCTACGTGCGTCACCACGGTCGGGTCGATTGACGACTCGTATTCCAGGATGGTGTCGATCGTCGTCTGGGCCTCGTCGCCGGGCTCCTGCACCAGGACGAGGTTGTTGAGCGAGTCGTACTCGAAGGTCCAGGTGTTGGACAGCGGGTCGGTGTAGGTCAGCACGTTGCCGCTGGCGTCGTGGGTCCGCTCCCACCGCTCGTCCAAAGCGTTCACGTAGGCCGTCACCTCGTGGGCCAGGCCCGCCGCCTGTTCCTCGTATTCCAGCGACTGGGTCTCGTCCAGCGGGTTTTCCACCGACAGCAGGTTGTTCACCCCCGAGCCGGCGAACAGCAGGGTCCAGACCGCGCTGCGCCGGTCGGTCAAATAGGTCTTGAGCGAGCCGCCGGAGGTGCCGGTGTAGTAGAGCTCCTGGTTCTGGTCGGTGGGGTCCTGGAGATCCACGACCCGTCCGTCGTCGTAGGTGAAAAACCAGGCGTCCTCGTTTTTGTCGGCGATGGCCCAAATCTCGTTGCCGTTGGTGTCCTCGTGTTCCGGGTCCACCCCCTCGGTATAGACCACGCTGATGAGCTGGCCCTGGGGGTCCTGGAACTGCACCGGGGCCCCATCGGCGGTGGGGCTTGGCTCGTCCGGCTCGTTCTCGTCGTAGCGGAGGATGGTCCATGTGCGGTCCAGCGGGTCCACGATCTCCATCAAGAGGCCGTGGCTGTTGTAATTCAGGTCCAGTCGCCGGCCCGAGGCGTCGTCTACGTAGTCCAGCTCGCCCGCGCCATACTGGCCGGACTCGACGTAGGCGCACTGGAGGCGGTTGAGCGGCTTGTCGTTCTCATCGGTCGCCGTGGTGGCGTCGGCAATGTAGTCCAGGGTGCCGTTAGCGTTGTAGTGCCATCGCCATTGGTTCTTGGTGGTCAGGAGCCACCCCGTCGTCTGGCTGCCGCTGGTCTCGCGGACCAGGGTCTCGAAGACCCCAGCGGGGGGGACATAGATGCCTTGTACCTTGGTGAAGGTGTCTTTCGTGCCGTCGTCGCGGGTCACGCCGACGGTGTTGTTGCCGACGCCGGGCAGGAGGGAGGTTGAGTAGCTATGCCGCCAGTCGGGCCCGCCCATGGTCATGGAGAGGGTTTCCATGAAGCCGTCCATGTCCAGCGAATCGGCCTCGGCGTCGCCCGTGAAATCCGAGACTGACACTTGCTTAGCCGTCGCCGTGCCTCCGAGCATGATGTCCAGGAAGGGCGAAACGTCCTCTTCGTTGAATGTGCCGTCCAAGTTGGTGTCGCCCATGAGCCCTTGAGATGAGGACTCCCCCTCGATCGGCAGGGTACCGACCGTCGAAGTCATGTTGTGAAACATGGCGAATGAAATGGCGGGGCCGCGACCTTCCCACCCGACCATCGGGATCGTGGTCAGCAGCCGACCGCGGGCGAGGTTGACATTGCAGTAAGGCCCGGCCGACATCGATGCCTCCCAACGGCGGGCAGCCCCCTTGGGCGGGATGACTTGCCCGGACGCGGGTTCGGCCGGGGCGATGGCCCAGGCGATGGCGGCTGCCAGGAAGAGGCGGGTACAAAGGCTGTTGCAGACGCGGATAGACCGGCGGACTTGGTGTGAGAGGTTTTTTGACATGTGCGGGCCCTTGGTATGAAAGAACAATGAGGCGTGCCGGGAAGTGCTCTACGCCCCCACCTCCCGGTCGGTTCCGATAAAGCATACGTCGTGGCGTAGCGTCGGTCAAGCCGGGGGGCTGAAAAATGAAAAACGGCGCAGTTCAGTCAGTCGCCTCATGTCATTCGCAATCGAAGCCGGCAGAGGGTCGGAAGGCCGCGCGGGCTGAAGCCCGCGGCTCCTCGTCTGCAATAAACGCTCATTGTGCGGGACGGTCCGGCCTACATAGCCTGCGCGCGGGTGACGCGGTCGCGGGCCCAATCCAGCGTCACGCCCTTTTCCGCGAGCATCCTGGCCACGAATGAATCCGGCTCGCGCAGGAGGGCGAGCAGGAGGTGTTCGTCCTGGATGTCGCCGTGACCGAGGCGGTTGGCGGCGTCGACCGCGAGGATCAGGCGGTGCCAGAAGGTCGGCGAGCGGAAGGCCTTGGCCAACTCCTGCTGGTGCAGCCATTCGTGGCCGTCGTGCCCCGTCGCCATCCGGGTGTGGTTCTCGTCGGTGCTGGACCGCAGCAAGGTCAGAATCTCCTCACGGACCTGTTCGATCTTGAGGCCGCGCTCGGAGAGGGCGCTGAAGGCCAGGCTGGTTCCTTCACGAAGCACGCCGAGCAGGAGGTGCTCGGTGCCGACGTACTTGTGGCCCAGCTTGCGGGCCTCGTCGATGGCGTATTGGATGGCCTGCCGGGTCTCGGCGCTTTGGGCCATCTTGGTTTGGTTCAATTGCCTGGCACCGGGCTCGACTCGCCGGCCGAGGTCGTCGCGCAGCCGTTCCAGGTCTACGTCTAGGTTTCTGAGGGCCAGGATGGCGACGCTGGAGTTCAGATGGAGCAGACCGAGGAGCAAATGGACGGGAGAGAGGTGTTCGTGATGGAGGCGAACGGCCTCCTGATTGGCAAGGGCCATGGCCCGGCGGGCCCGGTCGCTGAAGCGTTCGTGCATGAGAGGGTCCTCCGAATCAGTGAGGCTGGGCGAAATAGGATAGCCGATGGCGAAGCGGCGGCAATGGTTCTCGATGCGACGTGGGTCCAATGAAACCGGCAGGGGTCGCCTGGAAGCGTGCTATGGCTTCTTCTTGGCGGCCTCGACGATCTCGGCTTGAATGGCGGCGGGCACGCGCTTGTACTTGAGAAACTCCATGGTGAACCCGGCCTTGCCCTGGGACATCGAACGGACGTCGGTGGCATAGCCGAACATGCGCGCCAGAGGGACCTCGGCATCGATGACGGCGAGGGGCCCTCGGTTCTCGCTGGCCAGGACCAGCCCACGACGGCTGGAGAGGTCGCCGATGATGGAACCTTGGAATTCGCTCGGCGTCTCGACCTGGACCATCATGATCGGTTCGAGCAGGACGGGCTTGCTGCCAAGGAAGACTTCCCTGAAGGCGTCACGGGCGCAGATTTGGAAGGCCATGTCGGATGAGTCGACGGCGTGCGACGAGCCGTCTTCGAGAATCATCTTGACGCCGGTAATGGGGAAGCCGGCCAGGGGCCCTTTGCCGAGCATCGAGTGGAAGCCCTTGTCGATGGACGGGATGTACTCGGTCGGAATTCGGCCTCCAAAGACCTTGTTCTCGAACTCGTAGCCGACTTCGTGCTCCTCGGGCAGCGGTTCGAGACGTCCGACGACGTGGGCGTACTGGCCTGCGCCGCCGGTCTGCTTCCTGTGCTTGTAGTTATAAGCCAGGGCCTGTGAGGGGGCCTCGCGGTAGCTGACCTTGGGCTGACCGACGACGACCTCGACCTTGTACTCGCGCCGGATGCGCTCGCAGTAGACGTCCAGATGAAGCTCGCCCATCCCGGAGATCAGGGTCTCGCCTGATTCGGGGTCGGTGGAAACGTGGAAAGTCGGGTCCTCTCTTGCGAATCGGTTGAGGGCTTTGGCGAACTTGTCGCGATCGGCGGTCTTGGCCGGCGCGACGGCGAGCGAGATGACCGGCTCCATGACGTGCATGGATTCCAGGGAATAGTTGGCCTCCTCGCCGCAGAAGGTGTCGCCAGAGATGCAGTCCACGCCGACAACGGCGACGATGTCGCCGGCCGATGCGCTGTCGATCTCCTCGCGGTCGTTCGCGTGCATGCGGAGGATGCGGCTGAAACGCGACGGCTTTCGGGTTCGCGTATTCTCGTAGCGATCGCCGCGGTTCATCTTCCCCTGATAGATGCGCATGTAGGTGAGCTGCCCGAAGGTCTCGTCAACCAGCTTGAAGGCCAGGGCCACGAGGGGACCGTCGGGATTGGCGTCAAGAGGCACCTCGGCCTCGTCGTTGTCGACGTCCAGCGCGAAAATCTCCCGGTCGAGCGGCGACGGAAGATATCTGACCATCGCATCGAGCAGGAGCTGAACCCCCTTGTTCTTGTAGGCCGAGCCCATCAGGACCGGCGCCAGATCGCCGGCAATCACGCCCCGGCGGACCACCGCGTGGAGCAAATCCTCTGGCACTGGTTTTTCCTCGAGCATGATGGCGAGCAGTTCGTCGTCGTAGAGCGAAAGCGCGTCGAGCATTCCGGTGCGGGCGTTGACCGCGTCCTGCTTCATGTTCGCGGGAATCTCCTCCCATCGGACCTTCTCGCCGTGCTCGCCGTCGAAGTAGGCGGCCTTCATGCAAACGAGGTCGATGATCCCTTGGAAATCCGCGCCGAGGCCGATGGGCAGTTGCATCTGGATGGTGCGAAGATCGAGCTTCTCCTCCAGGCCCTTGATGACGTTGACGGGGTCAGCCCCCTGTCGATCGAGCTTGTTGATGAAGCAGATCCTCGGGACGTGATAGCGCTTCATCTGCCGATCGACGGTGATCGACTGGGACTGGACGCCGGCGACGCCGCAAAGCACGAGGATCGCCCCGTCGAGCACGCGGAGCGACCGCTCCACCTCCACGGTGAAGTCCACGTGGCCCGGGGTGTCGATGATGTTGATCTGGCTGTCGTCCCACTGGACTTGGGTGGCGGCGGAGGTGATGGTGATGCCGCGCTCCTTCTCCAGCTCCATGTGGTCCATGGTGGCGCCATCGCCGTCCTTGCCCTTGACCTCCTGAATCTTGTGGATCCGTCCGGCGTAGAAAAGGATGCGCTCGCTGAGCGTGGTCTTGCCGGAGTCGATGTGGGCGGAGATGCCCACGTTGCGGATTCGACTGAGCGGTAAGGCGTCCATCGATGCTGTAACTCTTGCGCGATCAGTCCTGGTCGAGGCAATCATGTCATCGTCCTTGCAGGCGAATGGGCCTGCACCCAAATCCGACACGAACCGCCATTGCGGCCGTGCGAAAAGACCCGGCGGCTTCCGGCAACTCGGCCGGCGAGCTTGTTCCCAATTCTCCGTGTATGGGGAGATAACGGTCGGGCGATTCGGCCCGGGGGATTCGCCGAGTAGGTACTATATCGGTCGGCCTGCGGGAAAGTCAACCAGTTTCACAGGCCCGGTCGGACCCATAAAGTGGCTGGTCCGGAGGTTCGGGCCGTTCAGGGATGTAATAAGGAATTCGCCGCGTCGGACCGGCGAATTCCGCGAGAGGTCGGTTGTGGCTGGCCCCCAAGTCTGGGGCTCGGCGGGTTTTAGCGGCGTCGACGAAGGAGTCCCAGGCTTCCCAGGGCCAGCAGGACGAGGGTGCTGGGTTCCGGGGTCGGGGTCTCCTTGAGGATAAATGTCGTGTAGGGCGCTTCCATATGCGGCATCACGTCGATCCAGAGCTGCCCATCCTTGCCGCCGTCGCCCGGGAACCAGTATTCGCCATTAGGAACAACTCCGCCGGCGATATCCAGGCGGGTGTTTCCGTTGGTGAAGACGGCCGTGGTGAAGGGAGCGATGGAGAAGCCGATGGGGCCGCCGCCCTGCGACTTGGCGCTCATCTCGGGATTGAAGACCGCGTCGCCGGAGTCGAGGAGGTCGAAGTGGAAATCGGTCCAGGCCACGCCGGTCGAGTTGGTGATGATTTCATCCTCGATAATGATTTGCTGGACCTTCGTCGGGCCGGTCTGGGCGAAGACGATCGGGATCGTCGGGAAGATGCCGTTGACCGGACCCTGGGTGAACTCGGCGCTCTTCTGAATGAAGAGCAATCCGTCATCGAGCCGGGAGCAGTCGGCGGCGATGACTTGAACTGTCGAGTTGAGCGACACATCCCACGAGGCGCGCCAGCCGGCGGCGCCGCCGCAGAAATTGACGCTGCCCGCGTCGGCTGTCTCCGTCGATCCGATGAAGACAGCAGCGGCGGTCACGGCAAGAAGACGCGCAAGTACGTGTAAGCGACTCATATTCCCCTATCCTCTCTCGAATGTTTCTTGCATTCCCCCTGAAGTCCCCCGGGCGATTCGATTGTGCGAGTTGAATCGCCGGTGAAGTAGATTCACTCTAACGCAATCACACAATCATGTCAACGATTTTCGACTCTCGCTTCACAAAACTTCGCGCGCGCTCGACCGATATCTGCGCACGCGCGATAACGCGCAAACAATTTGGAGTGCGCGATAACGAAGCGCAGTAATTTTTGTGCGCGCATGCGCACGGATGACAGGTCACAATAACTCGTCGCGCCCGCGCACCGCGCCGAGCGATTCTGCGGTGCATCAGAATTAGGAGTACGAGATGGGAAACTCTATCGAGTCGTCCGAATACGTCATCGACATAGCGGACCCTGCCGCGGCGCCCTAGTCCGATAGCGCCATGACCGCCGGTCGCGCCGTTTGTTCGGAGCGATCCTGCATTGAATACTTGTCGAAGAGTGTCACGTGGCCTCGCGGCAGGCCGCGCCCGCTGAACAACGACGGTTGTCCCAAGGAGGACGTCGACTATGACGGCGATTCTTGATTGCTGCCGACACGACGCCCTTCGAATGGGCATCGGGAAGGGGCGATTCCACCCAATTTGGGCTGTTTTCGGGCTTTTCTTGATCCCCGCGGGGGTGGGCCAGGCGGGCACCGTGACCTGGAGCGGCGGAACCAGCCAGAATTGGAGCACCCCATCCAATTGGAGCGGCGGCAAGCTACCGAAGACGACTGATACGGCCCTGTTTGACTCCTCGTCTTCCGCCCCCTGCACGATCGACGCGAACGTCAGCGTGGAGGGCCTCAAACTCAAGAGCGGCTTCACTGGAACGATTACCCAGGCCGCCGACACGACGCTGACCGTCGGCAGCTCGGAGATCGTGATCCAAGCCGGGACCTTTTTCGGCGGCAATGGCTCGATCGATTGCAACGACGAGTTCACGCAATCGGGCGGCACGTTCCGCTCCACGTCCGGCGCCCTGAGCATCTACAAGGACTTCACCATCTCCGGCGGCACGTTCCAGCACAACGGCGGCACGGTCGTGCTGGACGGGTGGGACAAGGACGTGGATGTCGGCTCGACGACGCTGAACGATCTCAACGTCGCGACCGGCGGCAACAGCGTGACGACGAGCGGCGTCATCGCGCTGGCGGGAAGCCTCACGATCTCTTCGGTGAACTACATGAGCGGAGGCACGATCGCCGTCGCCGGCAACGTCACCTCTCTTGATACCAGTCTGATCGGGTATCCGGGAACGGTTATTCTTTTCAGCGGCTCGGGGAATCAGTCGCTGATCGCCGGCGTCAGCCAGGCCCAGGTTCCCAGCGTAAACATCAACAAGCCCGGCGGCACGCTGTCGATCGTCGGGCCGATCGCGGTGTTCAACCATTGGACGCACACGGCGGGCGCGGTGGACTTCGGCGACCAGCCGCTGCACTTCGTCGGCTTCGACAAGACGATCACTGCCGGATCGGCGGCCTACGGCGACGTGGTGTTCGACACCGGAGGAAACAGCATCACCCTCTCCGGCACGATGGACGTCGACGGCGATCTGACCATCCAAAGCGTCAACTACCTGAGCGGAGGCGACATCGACCTGGCCGGTAACCTGACGACGCTCGACGCGGACGTGACCGGCTGGCCGGCGTCGACGATCCGCTTCAACGGGACCGGGAACCAGACCCTGGGGGCCGGCGGCGGCTATGGAATGGTGCCGAGCATCGAGATTGACAAGACCGGCGGAACGCTGACGCTGGCGGACGAGATTGGGGTGCGCCAGGACTGGACCCACACCGCTGGGACGGTGGACGCCGGCGGCAGCCTGGTCAAATTCGTCAGCTTCGACAAGACCATCGACGCCGGCGGGATGAGCTTCAACGACGTGGAGATCGCCACCGGCGGAAACAACATGACGGTGACGGGGACGATGGACGTCAACGGCAACTTGACCATCACCAGCGTCAATTATTTCCAGGGTGGCACGATCTACGTGGCCGGCAACCTCTCCTCCGACGACGCCTCGATCCAGAGTTGGGACGCGGTGACGCTGGTGCTCGACGGCGAGCAGGACCAGACGCTCGACGCCAATGGCGGCGCGGCCAAGTTTCCCCGCGACATCACCATCGACAAGACGCGGTGCACAGGCGGCGAGGTGAGACTGACCAGCAACCTCACCCTCGATCAGAGCCACCAGGACCTGCGGATCGTCGAGGGCATCCTGAACATCGAGGGATACACGCTCGCGGTCAACGGCACCTCGTCGAAATTCGAGGTCCACGAAGGGGGCTTGCTGCTCCTAGGCTCCGGCGCAACGGTGACCACGCGCGTGAACTATCCGGAGCTGCAATGCGGGAGCATGGTCATGGTCAGCGGCGGCGCGACCTACAAGTTTCCATCCAACACCTCCGCCGACATTAGCGGAGTCGGCTCAAACACCTATTGGACGGCGGTCGGCTCCTGTCAGCCTGACCAGACTCCGCAGACCTGTGATCCCCAGGCAATCAAGATCGTCCGCTGGCGGGAAGTTCCGAACTCTCCGTCGTAGTTCCGGAGCCGATTGACAAAGCAATGCACCGGCCGTAAGACCAACGCCTCATTTTCCAAGGAGGCGTCCATGGTTCGACGTGTCGGGTCATTGATCATTACCGCGGTCCTTGGGGCCGCGGCATTCGGCTGCGGGGGGCCCCGGGTGCACATCACCGACGACGTGGCAACCATCAATCGCGTCGCGGTGATCAATCTGGCCGATTCCGCCGGGCGAGCCACCCCGGAAGCCGAGTTCTTCACCAACGAATTCGTCTCGCTGGGTTTCTCCGTCGTGGAGCGCGGTCATCTCCAGGACGTCATCAAGGAGGCGTTCACGACGAGCGGCTATCTCGACGAGCGCTCCGTGGCCCAATGGGGCCGGGGGCTGGGGATCGAGGCGGTCGTGCTGCACCAGATACTCTCCAACAAGACCCGTCCCGGCGAGCGCGACCGATACGACATCAACGGTTGGGTGCGGATGGTGGACGTGGAGACCGGCAAGATGCTGCTGACCTACAACACCGAAGTCGAAGCGACGACCGACAACTCTTCCAAGGCCGCCAAGCGCTACGCCGAGCGGGTGGTGGACGACATCGCCCGAGCCATGCAACAGCGCCGCGTTGCGCCGGCTTCCAAGGCGGCCAGACGACAGGTCGAGACGAATACCACGGTGACGGAATCCACAGCCTCCCAGCCCGCGGCATGACGCGCGTGTCCGGCAATCGATCTAGAAAATCCGATCTCGCCATCGCCGCGCGGCTCGGCGTCTGCATCTTGTCCTTCGGCCTCTTCGAGCCAGGCTGCGGAAGCGACAGCCCTCAAGTCGTGCAGCGCTCATCGGTCGCCGCGGTGAGCGATTCGTCGGCCGGCTCTTCTGATCCAGTGGCCGGTCATTTCGATCGTCGCTTGACGGTCGTCGCGTCGGAGACGGCCGGCCCGCTGGACGCGAATCGCGTGGCGAGGTCGGTCGGCGAAGCCCTTCAAGCGCACGGCCTGAATGTCGCCGACCCCTCAGAGCAGTCGCGTCGTGACCTCATCGTCCACCTGCGATACGGCGTCCGCGAGGGGTCGATCTGGGGCGGCATCCCGTCGAGCGAGGTCCTGCTGGAGTACCGGCTGTTTGATACCCGGCAGGAGGAGCCGCTCGCACACGGCGAGGAACTGGGTCGCTTCGCGGACCGATCGACCGAGAAGGCGGTCATGGGGGCGCTGCGGCAATGCGTTCGCCGCCTCTTCCCGCGAATCGTGCGCGAGCTGGCCTTGCTGCCGGAGGCGCTTGGCGCGCCGCCGGGGATTGAAGAAGTCGCATCGGTCGCGGAGGCGTCGCTTGCATGTCTTCCCTTTCGCAATGCCACGTCGCGCGCCGAACTGGACGGCTGGTGCGAGACCCTGGCCTCGGTGGCGGCCGAGGCCTATCAGCAGACCGGGCGATACCGCCTTCGAGAGCGGGCGCGGCTTCGGCAGATCGTGGATGACCAGGACGTTACAGCGGTGCTCGGTGGGCAGGCGGATGCCGCCCGGCGAATCGGCAGCGAACTCGGCGCGGAGTGGCTGCTGGTCGGCGAGGTGGCGGTTCGGCCAGACGGAGCGCTGGCGGTTTCGGCTCGGTTGGTGCGCGTCGAGACGGCCGAGGTGGAGCATATCGTTATCGTTGCGGATCGTGCCGACCAGGCGGAGCGTCTGGAAGCCGAGTTCCGCCGGCGGCTGCGTCGGCCGACCATGGGGTGGATCGCCGAGCGAAGCGAGGCCATCGAGCGCACTCCGCTCGCCTGGCCGGAGGACGCCCCGGCGCGCCGGTGATCGACGGCCACTACTTCGATGATGAGCAGTGAGTCTCGAGTGAGGCAATGAAAGTCCGGTGGTCCCGCTGTTGCCTAAGAGATATAAGAGAATTTTTTTGGCAACGGCGCCCCGCCGGTGGATACACGGGCGAGACGCCCGCGCCACAGATAGTGTTAGAGCGGTTCCCAATTCAGTGGATGACTGCCCGCTGCGAAGAAAGGCCAGGGCAGGCCTGCCCTGGGCCTAGGTAATCGGGCGAGGATCGTCAAGTGAATCGGGAATCGCTATAGCCGCCTGCCTCCCTCAAGCACCTTCCTCCACGGTTGCCGCGCGGGTATCTTTGCCGCGAGGCATGCGTTTGTAAGACCGAGCTTCGGCGGCAGACGCGGCACAGGCAGGGGATGATTGAGATGTCCAAGAAAGCGGCCAAGAAAAAGCAAAAAACCGGCGGGTCCCTTCGAAAATTCGGGGGCATCAGCGACGAAGCCACGAGGAAGGCCACCGGCAGGTCCTGGGGCCAGTGGTTGAAAATCCTCGACAAGGCCGGGGCCCGAAAGATGGATCACCAGTCGATCGCCGCGCACCTGGAAAAGCACCATCCGGAAGTCGGCGACTGGTGGTGCCAGATGGTGACCGTGGGCTACGAGCAGGCCCGGGGCATGCGACAAAAACATGAAAAGCCCGGCGGCTTTGAGATCAGCGGCAGCAAGACCATCGCCGCCCCGGTGACCGCGGTGTTCACCGCCTGGCAGGATGCAAAGACTCGCCGCCGCTGGCTCGCGGCAGAAGCGATCACCATCCGCAAGGCGACCGCCAACAAATCCATGAGGATCACCTGGACCGACGGCCGTACCAGCGTGAACGTCAGCTTCTACGCGAAGGGGATGGGCAAGAGCCAGGTCTCAGTGCAACACGGCAAATTGCCGGACGCCAAGGCCGCGGCGCGGATGAAGACCTATTGGGCCGGGAAGCTAGACGGCCTCAAGGCGCTGGTCGAGGGTTAGGACGGCCTCCGATTCAAATGGTGATCGGCGCGGCGACCTTGGCCGCATGGCATGGGAGAAGGAACATGGGAAGATCGTCCGTCGTCTGCGCCTGTGTGCTGTCGAACGTCCTGGCGATCGTGCCGGCTCACGCCCAGCGGGATTTTTCAAACGTCCAGATCAAGGCGACGCACGTCCGCGGCGCCGTGCACATGCTTCAGGGGGCCGGCGGAAACATCGGGGTATCCGTCGGTGAGGACGGGATTCTCATCGTCGACGACCAATTCGCCCCACTGGCCGATCGCATTCGCAAGGCCCTGCGGGAAATCGATCAGGGCAAGGTCCGCCTGGTGCTGAACACCCATTGGCATCAGGACCACACCGGCGGCAACGTCGAGTTCGGGACCGAGGCCGCCGTTGTGGCTCACGAGAACGTCCGCAAGCGACTGGCGACGCCGCAGCGAGTGCGCGGCGAGGAGGTGGGGCCCTCGCCGTCCAAGGCCCTGCCCATCATCACTTTCGACGAGTCCCTGACGATTCATTTCAACGGCGAGGAGATTCGCATGTTCCATCTCCCGCACGGCCACACCGACGGCGACAGCGCCGTTTTCTTTGCGAAGTCCAACGTCGTGCACATGGGCGACCTGTTCTTCGCCGGCAAGTTCCCGTTCGTCGATCTGGACAGCGGCGGTGACGTCGAGGGCTACACCAAGAACGTCGAGACCATCCTCAAGATGATCCCCGCCGACGCGATGGTCATTCCGGGACACGGCCCGCTCTCCACCGTCGAGGATTTGAAGGCCTTTCACGGCATGCTGGTCGAAACCACCGGCGTCGTGCGCAAGGCTATCGCGGCGGGGAAGAGCATCGAAGAAATCAAGGCCGCCGGCCTGCCGAAGAAGTGGGACTCCTGGGGCGATTGGTTCATCAAGACCGACGCCTGGCTGGAGTGCATCCATCGCAGCCTGACGCGACCCCCGGAGCCGTCCCGCGAGTAGCGCCCACGCGCGCCATGGCCGCTTCAACGTGCCGCGCCGATCTCGGCGGGGTCCTTCGCCAGGGACCGGGCCGTCTCCAGCGAAATCCGCCCCTCCAAGAAGAGCCGCTTCAGGTCGGTGTCCAGGGTGAACATCCCGTCCTTGCGGCCGCTTTGCATGGCCGATTCCAGGTTTTCCATCTTGCCTTGACGAACGGCGCTTCTCACGGCGAAGTTGGCCATCATCACCTCCAGGGCCAGGACGCGCCGCCCTCCCCCCTCTGCGGGGAGCAGGTGCTGCACGATGACATATCGGAGGCTCATCGACAACTGGGTGCGGATGTCGTCGTGCTGCTCCGGAGGAAAGAGATCGACCAGGCGCGTCACCGCGCCCTTGGCGTCGGTCGCGTGCAGCGTGGCAAAGATCAGGTGGCCCGTCTCGGCGCCCGACACCGCCAGTTGGGCCGTCTGCCGGTCCCTGATCTCGCCCACCAGCATCACGTCCGGGTCCTGCCGCAGTCCGTACCGCAGCCCATCGTAGAAGGAAGGGACGTCCGCGCCGACCTCGCGCTGGGTGACCAGGCCGGCCTCGGAGCGCGGATAAAGATACTCCACAGGCTCCTCGACGGTGATGATCCGGCAGCCGCCGCGGGCGTTCATGATCTGCAACATCGCGGCGATGCTGGTGGTCTTGCCGCTGCCGGTGGCGCCGGTCACCAGCACCAGTCCGCTGTTCAACGCGACGATCCGATCGGCAAGCTCGACGGGGAAACCCAGCTCCGCCAGGCCCGGGATGCGCTCGGGAACGGCGCGAAGGCAGGCGCCGAAATCCCCGCGGCTGGCGAACACGTTGATGCGGAACCGACCAAACGACCCCGCGCCGTCAGCGATCTGAATGGCGAAGTCCAGGTCGGTGTCCTGCGCCAGCTTCGCCGGAATCTCCGGCGGGGCGATGGCCTCCAACAGCCGGACGACCGCCCCATTGCCAACCTCGGCCTCCGCGGTGCGAGTCAGTTCGCCGTGGATCCGATACATGGGTCGATAGCCTGGGACCAGGTGCAGGTCCGAAGCCTCGGCGCTCGGCATCGCCTTGATGAGCCTGATAAGCGCTTCGATGCTGGCATCCATACGGGCCAACCTCCCCTGGGCGGCGAGGAACCTGAGCATGATACGGGCTTGAACGCCCAGCGGTCGCATGACCGGTCGCCGGATCGGTGCTGGCGATCCCTCAGGTGGTCTCCACCAGATTGGCGTGTCGGCGCTCCAGGGCCGCGAGGTGGCCGCGGTGATCGTCCAAGATGCGGGCGATCAAGGCATCGGCGTCCGGGTGGCCGGTCGTGCCGGAGGACTCGTAGGTGCGGACTAACTCGCGAACGCCGGCGATCACCCGGGGAATCAGGAATGAGAGCTTGAGGAAATTCACCCCGCCGAGATCCGTCGGGTAGGTGAGCGGAGGCGGCGATCCGCGCAGCTTGAGAATCATGTCGGCCAGCTCGCCCTGATGCCGGCGGACGGCGGCGATCATGCGCTGGATGAGGGCCTTGTCCTCGGCCGCTCCCCAATTGACAAAGGGCCCAGCCTCGGCGAGCCGCTGGATGAGGTTGCCGTGCTCGGCTTCAAGCAGGCGATTGAGCGTGTCGAGGGCTCGTTCCATGGGCGAATAGCGATTCAGAGATTCGAGAGATTCAATGGCTGCCCGGCGGCTGCCGTTCCTCGAACGCGACGGGAAGCACCGGGGCCGCGACCTCGGTCGTCGCCGTGGATTGGACCGTCGGCGACACGGCGTACAGCCCCGTCGATCGGGCATCGGAAAACGATTTCAGCCAGCCCGCCGAAAGGGTGCCGGTGAGCAGAATACCGACGGCGCAGGCGGCGACAAGGACCCGGCCGGCGGAATAGACCCGGATCGGCGGGTGGTCATCGTCGACGAAATACATGGCGTAGGCGACGCGGGCGTAGTAGTAAAGGCTGATCAAGGTGTTGAACAGGGCGATGAACACGAGTGACAGCAGCCTCGCGTCATACAGCGCGTACAGAAGCCACAGCTTGGCCATGAATCCGCCAAAGGGAGGCAGGCCGACCAGGCTGAACACCGAGACGGTCATGGCCAACGCGACGATCGGGCTGCGGCGACCCAGTCCGTTGAACGCGTCGATCGTCTCGCTGCCGGTGGCCCAATAGACCAGGGCCACGCATCCGAAGGCGCAGAGATTCATCAACAGGTAGACGATCAAATAGGCAACGATGACGCTGAAGGCCGGATGCACCGCGGCGGCGTACTCCGGCGATGAAGGCGACTCCCCGGGCTTCCAGATGATGGCCGCGGCCATGAGCATGTAACCTGCGTGGGCGATGGAGCTGAACGCCAGCAGACGCTTCATGTTCGTCTGCCTGAAAGCGGAGAAGTTGCCGACGGTGCAGGTGAGGCCGGCCATCACCGCGATGGCGATGCCGACGTAGCCGAGGACATCGGCCGAGGTCAGCGAACCCACCACGACGGCGATGATCCGCAGCAACAGCCCGAGGCCGGCGGCCTTGCTGGCCACGCTGAGCCACGTGGTCACCTCGATGGACGCGCCTTCAAAGACGTCGGGGCACCAGAAATGAAACGGTACGGCCGAAATCTTGAACGCCACGCCGACCATGAAGGCGAAGAGAGCAACGCCCATGAGCAGGGACGGCCCCTCGAGATTGATGGCCCGGCCGATCTGCGCCAGGTCGAGGGTGTGGTAGTGGCCGTAGAGCAGGGACGCCCCGTAGATCATGATGGCGCTGGTGACGGCGCCGAAGAGGACGTACTTGAGAGATGCCTCGGCGCCGAGCCGGTGCTTCTTGCGGAAGCCGGCGAGGCCGTACGACGGCAACGAGGCCGACTCGACCGCCAGGATGATCATCAGCAGGTTGCTGGTGCTGACCATCAGGGCCATGCCGAAGGCGCTGCCGACGAGCAACACGAAGAATTCGGTGGCGTCGGCGCGGTGGGCGTGTTCGTCGGGCCGATCGCCTTGCCGGCCCATGAACCACATCCCGGTGACCAGGGCCAGAAAGACGCTCAAGAGCAGGATGAAGAAATTGCTGAACTGATCGACGACCAGCATGGGGGCGTCGCCTGCCGGAGCGAGGCCGGCCCAGGGCCCGTCCACGCCGGATAGACCGCGGAGGCAGAGCCAAGCGGTCAGGATCGCGCCGGTCGCGGCGATGCCTCCGGCCACGCGCCAATTCCGCCCGACCAGCAGCGCGCCGGCAAGCACGGCGACGATCGTGCCTGCCAGGCTCCAGAAGGGAGCGAGACGGGCCAGGTCGCCGGCGGCCGGCATCCAGATTTCCGCGACGATCGAATTCGGCATGTCCTACGAGCCTCCGCCCATGACTCGAAGGATGTTGTCCAGCGTGCCGCTCATCAGGTCAAAGGTGTATTTGGGCATGACGCCCATGAAGATGGCCAGGGCCCCCATCGGCAGGAGGATGGCGGTTTCGCGGGCGCTGGCGTCTGGGAAATCCGCGTAATCCTCCTTCTTCCTGCCGAGATAGACTCGCTGGATCATCCACAGGATGTACGCGGCGGTGAGGATGACGCCGAAGGCGGCCACGACTGCGACCGGCTTGGCCCAAGCGAACGGGGCGTTGAAAGTGCCCAATAGCACCCAAATCTCGCCGATGAATCCGCACAGCGAGGGCAGGCCGAGCGAGGCGAAGAAGCCCAGCGTGGCCAACGAGCCGTAGACCGGCATGCTCAGCCACAACCCGCCGAAGCGATTGATGTCGCGGTGGTGGGCCCGGTCATAAATGACGCCGACTAAGAAGAAGCACATCGGGCTGGAAATGCCGTGGGCCAGAATCTGGAACATGGCCCCCTGAAAGCCGACGTCGGTCATGATGGCGATGCCGAGGACGACGTAGCCCATGTGGCTGATGGAGCTGTAGGCCACGAGCCGCTTGAAATCGGTCTGGGCCAGGCAGCAGAGGGCGCCGTAGATGATGTTGATCAGCCCGAGCAGGGCGACGCCATATGCAAGGGCAGTGGCCGCCTCGGGGAAAATCGGGTAGCAAACGCGCAGGAAGCCGTAGGCCCCGAGCTTTAGCAAGATGCCGGCCAGGATCATGGAAATGGGGGTGGGGGCCTCGACGTGAGCGTCCGGCAGCCAGGTGTGGAAGGGGAATACCGGCACCTTGATCATGAAGGCGATGAACAGCATCACGAACATCGCCTTGCCGAAGTTCCAGCCTAGGAACGTCGCCTCGGGGCTGTTGAACGCCTCCGCGACGGCCGGATTGGTCACGTACTCCAGCAGGTTGAAGGTGCCGGCGCCGCCGACCGCGTCGCCGCTGGCGAAGTACATGGCCAAGAGGGCAACCAGCATGAGGACCGAGCCGGCCAGGGTGTAGATGAAGAACTTGATGGCGGCGTATTCCTTGCGCGGCCCGCCCCAGACGCCGATGAGAAAATACATCGGCAGCAGCATCACTTCCCAGAAGATGTAGAACAGGAAGAAGTCCAGGGCGGCGAAGGTGCCGAGCACGCCCGTCTCCAGCAGCAGGTAGAGAGCGAAGTAGCCCTTGGGGCCGCGGTTGACGTTCCAGTGCTCGAAGTTCCAGCTCGCCCAGGCGCCCAGCCAGGTGATCAGCGTCGTCAGGACAATCAGCGGGAATGAAAGCCCGTCGATCCCCACGTACCAATTGATGTCGAAGCTGCCGACGTGAATCCACGAGAGTTTGTGCGAGAATTGCATGTTCGTGCCGTAGTCGCCGTCGAACGCCGACCCGTCCAGGAACGGCCCGAACAAGGCACACGAGAGCAGGAACACGCCGAAGGTGCACAGCCAAGTGATCGTCCGGGCCTGGCGCGCGGGGGCGACGAGCACCACCGCCGCCCCGATCAGCGGTAGAAAGATGATCCAGTTGAGAATGTGCTGCACGAGAATTCTCCCTTCAAAGCCTCGTGGTTAGCCCTGCGCCAACGGCCCGGCCACGCTCGTCAGCCAGGAATACCCGGCGGCGATGCCCGCGGCGAGTTGGTCCAGATACAACACAATCAGTAGGGCGGCGGCTGCCGTCCCGGCGGCCAGACAGACATAGGTACGAATCCGACCGTTCTGAGGCCGACGGATGTCGGTGCCGATCTGAAGCATGGTGGCCGCGACGCCGTTGGCGACGGCATCCACCAGTCCGACGTCGCCGCGTTGCACCGGCATGTCGAGCTGACGTCCGGTGAAAACCCCGGTCCAGCGCGTCAGCATGGCCACCAGGTTGACCGCGCCGTCGATAAACACCTTGTCAAACAAACCGGCGATGTAGCCGAAGGTGAGCGTTCCGCCGACGAGCAGGCCGTTGTAGGCGTGATCGAAGTAGAGTTTCTGCTCCAGGGCGGTGTGGACGGCGCCGAACATGCGCTTGCAGCGCTCGGCCAGGGCCAGCCCATCCCGATAGATGAACGCCGCGAGCCCAATGCCGACCATCCAGGCCAAGCCCACGCCATACTTCAGCCAATCGTGGGGATTCTTGCCGGCCTCGTGAGTCAGGGTCAGCATCGCTCCCTTCGCGGCTTCCTCGATGTCGTGAGCCTCACCATCGATGGCGACGACGGTGGGGGAGTCGGTGGCGATGCCCGCCGCGTCGTCGATCATCGGCCGGAACAGCCAATAACTGCACCAGAGCGTCCCCGCGGCCAGCACCACAAGCGGCAGGAACATCTTCCAATTTTCATGGGCGTGGTCGTGGACGTGGTGGTCGCGCGGCTTGCCGCAGAAGGTCATCCACCAGCAGCGCATCATGTAAAACGGAGTCACGTAGGCGATCGCAATCGGGAGCAGGAACATCCACTTGGGGACAGCAGGCAGCCGGGCGGCAATGGTGAGCTTCTCAGGCGTGCCGGTGCGGTGTTCGGCGATATGCGCCTCATTCGCAGCTCGAACCTCTCTGGGCAATGCATCCGCTTCGGATGAATGGTCCTGTCTCCGGGCCAATGTCGAATGTCGAATAGCGAATAGCGAATCAGCGGCACTCGCGGCCGACGCGAGCAGGACGCCGTCCGGCCCGGCTCGCTTTTCGCTATTCGACATTCTCAATTCATCGTTGCCCCTCGCGTGTTCCCCCACGTCATCCGCCGCGGCGTCGGTCGCCTTCAGGGCCGGCAGGTTGTAGGCCCGCTCATAGGCGGCGGCGAGAATCTCGTCCTTGCTGAAGAAGCCGCCAAGGCCGAAGTGCGTGCCCGGCACGCCGAATCCGGCGATGGCCAGGACGCCGATGAAAAAGGTCCAGCAGGTGACGGGCATTTTCTTTCGCAGGCCGCCCATCTTCCGCATGTCCTGCTCGTGATGACAGCCCTCGATGACCTGGCCGCTGCCCAGAAAGAGCATGGCCTTGAAGAAGGCGTGCGTCATCAGGTGGAACAGGGCCGCGACCCAGGCCCCGACGCCCATTCCGAAGATCATGTAGCCGAGCTGACTCAGGGTGCTGTAGGCCAACACCTTTTTGATGTCGGTCTGCACGATGGCGATCAAGGCCGTGAGGGTCAGCGTGATGCAGCCGATGACCGCGATGAAAAACTGCGCCTCGGGTGTCAACAGGCGGAACACGCGGGCCACGAGATAGACGCCGGCGGCGACCATCGTGGCGGCGTGGATCAATGCCGAGACGGGAGTCGGGCCGGCCATGGCGTCCGGAAGCCAGACGTGAAGGGGAAACTGGGCGCTCTTGCCCATGGCCCCGCAGAAGAGGCCGATGCCCATGAGCGTCGCCAAGGTAAAGCCGAAGAGGGTGAAGGCGCTGGCGAAGATGCCGTCGCCGGCGTGAAACTGGTCCGCGAACCGACTTGCGGCTTCGTCAAGGTCGAAGGTGCGCAGGTACAAGACGACGAGCGCCAGGCCGAGGATGAAGCCGAAGTCGCCCACGCGGTTGGTGACGAAGGCCTTGATGGCGGCGTCGGAGGCGAACTTCTTGTCGAAGTAGAAGCCGATGAGCAGATAGGAGCAGAGGCCGACCAGCTCCCAGAAGATGAAGAGGAAGAGCAGGCTGCTGGAGACCACCAGGCCGAGCATGGAGAAGCAGAACAGCGACAGATAGCAAAAGAAGCGGGGGTACTTCGATTGGCCGTCCACCTCGTCGCTGTGGCCCTCCATGTAGCCGATGGAGAAAAAGAAGATCCAGAAGGACACGAAGGTGACCATGAAGAACATGATCACCGTGAGCGAGTCCAGCTTGACGCCGACGGTGATGGGAATGTCACCCAACGCCCCCCAGTCGAAGCGATAGGCGGCCGCCGCCAGCTCGCCCCTGGTCTCTGGCGTCTCTCCCGACCAGCCGACCAGCACATAGGCCGACAGCGCGCAACTGAGGCCGATTCCCGCGAGGGCCACGTACGAGGCCTTCGGCTTGCCCAGGCGATGGCCGAAGAACGCCAGGACGGCGAAGCTCGCCAAGGGGATGACGACGGCCAAGGCTAATGCGGATTGGTACTGCATGAACTAATAACGCCGAAAAGTCGAAAAATCGAAACGTCGAAACACTGAAGAGCCGAAACGGCGAAATCTAAACACGGTCTTGTTCCACTCGTGCGCCGGTATCTGCGATTGGTGGGGCATCGGTGCGCTAGTGCCTCAGTTCATCCCCGCGGTCCACGTCGATCGTGGCCAGGGTATTGTAAAAGTTCATGAAGATGGCGATGGCGATCGCCGCCTCCGCCGCCGCCAGGAGGATGACGAACACGGCGAAGATGTGGCCGTCGCCGGCCCCGGTCTGGTAGCGGCTGAAGGCCACGAGGTTCACGTTCGCCGCGTTGAGCACCAGCTCGACGCCGATGAGGATGCCGATGGCGTTCCGCTTGGTGACCATGGTCAGCACGCCGAGGCTGAAAACCAGCGCCGAGAGCACAAGGTAATGATTAAGTCCGATCGAAAGCATGCTAAACGTTGGCTACTCCGAAATACCCAAAGCGTCTGCTTCATCGCGCATTAACCCCATCGCGATGACCACGCGATCAGCCTCATAGGGCTTCCCGGCCTTTTCCATTGCATCGATAATAATCCCTCGCCGCTTCGATTCCGGCACGCCTTTCCATTTATCCCATACCACATATACCCGCGTTGGGTAGTCAGGCGGAGCGCCTTTCTTGATGTAGATATCGGGTGCCTCTTCGGCTGGAGGGAATGAGCCAACTGCTGTGCTCGCGCTGAGCATCAAGTCCTGCCTGATTAGGTCAACTAGGTCGTCGCGTTCATGACGAGAGTCAATATCGTATTTGTGAACAGGCATTCGTACTCAACTCCACAACCATTGCTGGTGTTCGACGATCCAGGTTGTCGCGGCGGCGACTTGCAAGGTTCGATCACCCATTCGAACGCTTGGATGGTACCGCATTCCCGGCCGCCAATGCATGGCAACATGTTGAATGTGAATCGCGCATTCGCGGCTGAAATCGCGATCGATTGGCTTTCTGGCGATATTCCGTTCTTCCACAATCATCTCGAACCAAAAAAGGAGGTCGTGCATGGAACCCGCCTCCCTTGAGACACCGATGGCACGCGCCCATCTGGCGGGAAACTTCCCGAACACATACTCACTTGCGTCGTCGTCACGTCCAAGTCCGGCAAAGTGCAAGAACGCGGTTTTCAGACAGATTTCCGCTACATATCCGAACGTGTAGATCGCCCAGTAACCTCTTCCAATCGCGTGGAGGGCTCGCCCTTCATCGAGGCGGTTGGAGCAGGCCCGCTCCATCCGAGCGATGCTGTCATGGGCCCGCATGTAGGGTGTGCCTTTCTCGGCCATCACTTCTCCGGCCTCGCCAGGTAGGCCGCGCCGATCATCACCACCAACAGCAGCACGCTGGCCGCCTCGAACGGGACCAGGTAGGTCGTCAGCAGCGACTCCCCGACGGCGGCGACCTTCGGCGAGTCGGGCAGCGTTCCGGATGGCCGCGACCAATCGGCCGACAGCGTCAGCGACGTCAATCCGACGACGATGAGCGCTGCGACGACCACGCCGGCGACCACTTGTCCGCGCGTCGGGGAGAAGATCATCCACGGCGATTTGCTGGTCAGCATGACGCCGAAGACGATCAGGACCAGCGTGCCGCCGGCGTACACGATGAGCTGAATGGCCGCCAGAAGGTTCGCGTGCAGGACGAAGTACAGCGCCGCGACCGAGCCCAGCGTCCCCAGCAGACAGGTCGCCGTCCGGACGATGTTGCGCGAGACCGCCACGCCGATCGCGCTGGCCAGCGTGATCCCCGCGAAGACGTAGAATGCCATCGCCTCGACGTTCATCTGCGCCTTTCCGACTCGGAAGCTTCGATAAACTCCATCAACAAGCCGCATCTCGTGCAGCGATAGGCCACGACCTTCATCCGTCGCCCGGTCTTCTTGATGCCCATCCACAGCGACCGCTTCGGCCGCCCTTCCCACCACTGCGGCTGCGAGCGTCGATTGCCCTCGCCGCGGTCCACGACGAAGCCGACCTCCGTCGACCCGCCGCAGGCCAGGCTTTTCTGTTCAGAACTCACCGCGACTCCCTGCCGCCGTTATGAACCCGGCAAGTGGTCGATGACCAAGGCGCCGACGAGACGTCGTCGATTCGCGTAGCCGTAGACCGCGACGCCGATCATCCCGAGGACCACGACGTAGCCGACTGCCACCAGGAGCCCATGAACCAGCCTGTCCAGCATGCGCATCCAGTCCCAGGCCATATGCTCGGTGCCGAGAATCCAGAAGGTGTTGCCGAGCAGCACGACCATGGTCAGCGGCAAGAGCACCTGCACGCAGGCGTAGAGCACCTGGTCGATGCGAATCCGCGGCAGCGTCCAGCGGATCCAAAGCTGCACGTAATACAGGAACGCCGCCTTGAGCACGAACAGGATCGGCCCATCAAAGAACAGGCCGCCGACCAGCCGAGGCCCGAAGCCGTCGCCCGCCAGCCAACCCGACTGTGCCCACTCTGACGGCAGCGGCGACTTCCATCCGCCGAGAAAGAGGATCACCGCCAGGCCGGAGACCACGAACATCGCCGCGTACTCGCCGAAGAAAAAGAGCGACCATCGAAAGCCGCTGTACTCGGTGTGGAAGCCGGCGACCAGCTCCGACTCCGACTCCGGCAGATCAAACGGCGCTCGCTTGCACGAGGCCAGCGAGGCGATGTAGTAGGTGAAGAAGGCCGCGAAGCAGAACGGATTCTTGAAGATCAGCCAACTGTGAAAGCCGCCGGACTGCGCTTCGGTCAGCGCCGTCAGTTGCAGCGTGCCCACGGTCATCACCGGGATGAGCAGGCTCATGCCCATGGGAATCTCGTAGGAGACCATCTGACAGGCCTCGCGCATGGCCCCATAGACCGACCATTTGTTGTTGCTGGCCCAGCCGGCAAGGATCACCCCCACCACTTCGATCCCGATCATCGCCAAGATGAAGAGCAAAGCCACGTCAAGATCGCGAAAGACGTATGCCCCGGCGAAGGGCAAGGCGATGAACGCGCACACCGGCGGAACAAATGTCAGGTACGGCGCCAGCCGGAACAGAATCGAATCACCCTCCGGCGGGATGAAATCCTCCTTGAAGACCAGCTTCACCCCGTCGGCCGGAGTCTGGAGCCAACCGTGCCAGCATCCGACCCGCATGGGCCCGAGGCGGGATTGAATTCGCCCGGCGACCTTGCGCTCCCACCAGATGCCGAAGATCGGAACGATGCTGATGAAACCGATGATCCCCGCCGTGGCGATCAAATCGCGAATCAGGCCAAACTGCAAAGGCCACAGCAAGTAGGCGACCAGCGGAATCGCCAGCCGCCCCTCGATCGCCGAGTACAGCTCGCGCGAGGTGAGCGGCGCCTGCACGCCGATGAGCCAGATCGTTGTGGCCTCCTGGTTGGCGCCCAGCGTCCCGGCAAGCTCCCCCCGGGTGAAGGAAAACAGCCAGGAGTGCGCCCAGACGATGAGACACGCTCCGACCGCGCCGCCGCAGAACAGGGCGAACGCGACGTACGGAGCCCGCAGGAACGCCGCGATCTGCCGATGCAGCATGACCGCCAATCCGCCGAGGAGGCAGACCGCGAATCCCAGGGCCGGGCCGATGACGCCCAGCCAGGCCAGGACGATTTTCCACTCCTGCATGCGCCGAGGATCGCCGAAGCTGCCGAGCGAATAGACCGCGGCGGCGAAGAGCAATTGCGCGATGCCCAAGCCGATGAGCACGCCAATGGCCTTGCGGCGATAGCCCGACATGACCTCGGCGCTCTTGGCTGTCCAGGGAAGCGTGATCGCAGGCAATGTTGTCCAGCCTCCGGCCGATCAGTTCATCCATCAGCCCCCGGCTGTGCCGCGGGGTGGCGTCGCAATCAACGATCGCGCTGGACCGGCGTCGTTCCCAATTGGAATGGTCGCCAGGCGAGTTCGCCCGCGCCTCGCGACCTGCCCAAACCAAGGGAAACGGAGCTTATAGCAGGTCTCGCGGCCTTTGCAAATGCCGTGCAAGCCGGGCCATAGACGGCACTTGCGTCCTTCTGATGTGGGGGTGCTCGACCACGACCGGGCGTGTGCGGTAATCCACATCCGAGCCCGGAGCGCCAGCGACGGGCTGATTATCGTGGGCGGCTCAACCTACCGATCCACCTCGCCCATGACCACGTCGATGCTGCCCACGATCGCCGCCACGTCGGCCAGCAGGCAGTTCGTGCAGACGTGCTGGGTGATCGACAGGTTGCAGAACGAGGGGCCTCGGGCCTTGACCCGCGCGGGGATCGCCGAGCCGTTGCCCTGCACGAAAAAGCCGAGCTGTCCCCGGGGGTTCTCCAGCTCGTAATAGATCTCGCCGGCCGGCAGCTTCACCGTCTTGCCCCGCTTGTCGTAGGCGTCGCCCGGCGTACTGCGAAGCTTCTCCACCGCCTGCCGGATGATCCGCACCGACTGCTTCATCTCCAGGATGCGAACGTAGTACCGATCCCAGCAGTCGCCGACGGTCCCCTTAAGCCCTTGGCCGATGGGCACGTCGAACTCGAACTCGTCGTAGAGGCAGTCCGGCTGCACCTTGCGCAGGTCCCAGCGCACTCCGCTGGCCCGTAGGCACGGCCCAGTGAGGCCCCAGGCGAGGGCGTCGGCGGCGCTGACCACGCCGACGTCCGCGGTCCGCTTGACGAAAATGTGGTTGTAGGAAAGCAGATTGTTGTACTCGTCGATCTTGGGCTCGAAGTAGTCGAGGAACTCGGCGCACCGATCCAAGAAGGCATCCGGCAGGTCCGCCGTCACACCGCCGACCGTGATGTAGCTGTAGGTCAACCGGGCCCCGCAGGCCGACTCGAACAGGTCGAGAATGTGCTCTCGCTCGCGGAAGGCGTAGAGGAACGGCGTCACCGCACCGATGTCCAGCCCGTAGGCCCCCATCGAGACCAGGTGCGAGGCGATTCGGTTTAGCTCGGCGAACACCACCCGGATGTATTGCGCGCGTCGAGAGACCTCCAGCCCGGCGAGCTTCTCCACCGCCAGGGCATAGGCCAGGTTGTCGTTCATGCCGGCCAGGTAGTCCATGCGGTCGGTGTAAGGGATGTATTGATAAGGGGCGACGTTCTCGCCGATCTTCTCGGCGCAGCGGTGCAGATAGCCGATGTGCGGCACCGCCTCCAAGACCATCTCCCCGTCCGTGCGCAGGACGATGCGCAGCACGCCGTGTGTGGCCGGGTGCTGCGGACCCATGTTGACCAGCATCTCCTCGGTCTGAAGGTCCTCCAGGCGAATCTTGTCGCCGTCGAGATCGGCGAGGATGTCGGGCTGTGCTTCCAGGTAGGTGTCTGCCACGATGAGCCTCTCCCGTTGATCGGCGGCCTGTGATGGATCAATGGACCGGACGAGTCTGTCCGTACTCCGTCACCGCCGGAATGCCGTGGTACTCCATGGGGAACACGTAGTCCTTCCGCAGCGGATGGCCCTCCCAGTCGTCGGGGCAGAGGATTCGTCGCGGATGTTGGCCTTCGGGGCCTTCCACGCTGTCCGGGTGATCGTCGAAAACGATTCCCAATAGGTCGTAGGCCTCGCGCTCGTGCCAGTCGGCGGCGGACCAGACTGCGGCGACCGACGGGATGTGCGGACAGCCGCGCGGGACCTTGACGCGGATGGCAATCGTGTGACGGCGCTTCCAGTTGGCGGGCGAGTCGGGCTCGCCGGCCAGGCTGTCCAAGTCGTAAACGGCATGCAGCTCGTCGTCCTCAAGCATGTCCACGCCCGAGATGCACCGAAGCATGTTCAAGGCCAAACGGTCATCCCTCTTCAGGAACTCCGCGATCTGGCGCCAGGCCCCGGCCTGGACCACGACCTGCGGATGCGCCGACTGAAGCTCGGCAGCGACGATCTGCTCGCCGAATGCCTCTTTCATAATCGCGGCGATCTCTTCAGGAGCCATGTCCGTGATTCTCGATCGGTTCGCGCTTCCGCGCCACGTCAGAATAATATATTAAGAATAGCGAACACAAGGCGCTCGGCCAGGTTCGATCGCGGCTGCCGCCGTTTATTTCGCCACTCGCAATTCAACTCAAGCCGTCGCGCCGGCCAGCGCTTCCTTCTTGACCGAGAGCCACCGATCCTTGGCGATCGACTGATGCTTGATCTTGTCCTGGAGCCGCATCAATCCTTCCAAAAGCGCCTCGGGCCGCGGGGGGCAGCCCGGCACGTAGATGTCCACCGGCACCACCAGGTCCACGCCCTTGACCACGTGATAGCCATGCTTGTAGTACGGGCCCCCGCCGATGGTGCAGGCGCCCATGGCAATGACGTACTTCGGCTCGGGCATCTGGTTGTAGAGCCGCTTCACGCGGCTGGCCATTTTGAAGGTCACCGTGCCGGCCACGATCATCAGGTCCGCCTGGCGCGGGGTGGCTCGAAAGGCGCCGGCCCCGAAGCGATCAATGTCGAAGCGGCTGGCCCCCACCGCCATCATCTCGATGGCGCAGCAGGCCAGGCCGAAGGTCATCGGCCAGATGCTGGACCGGCGGCCCCAATTGATCGCCCAGTCCAGCGAGGTGATGATCATCCCCTCTTCAAATCTGTTCTCGATCCAACTCATGGCCTGACCGTCCCCATTCGCCAAGACCCGATGCGGCCGAAAGTCAGCCGCCGGAACTTCACGTCAACTCCACTGCCGGGCGGCGATGCCGAAAGCACTGTCGGCCTTGGCCGCTCTCGATTCATGCTTCCCCACACCCGTGGCCCGGACCCAGTCGAGATAGCCGAACCTCCACAGGTAGAGGAAGCCGACCACGATGACCCCGAAGAAAAAGAGCATGTCCCACAAGGCTGCGACGCCGGCGCTGGCATAGACTACGGCCCAGGGATAAAAAAGGGCGATCTCAATGTCGAAGATGAGAAATACCAGGGCCACCACGTAGAAACGCAGGTCGAACTGCACCCAGCTCGTGCCGATGGCCGGCTCGCCGCATTCGTAGCTGGCGGCCTTCTCCGGGTGCGGCAGGCGCGTCCGCAACAGCCGGCCGATCACCAGGGCCCCCAGCGACATGGCGATGCCGGCGACGGTGAAGATCAACAGCCCGATGACCAACTCTTGGCCGCTGTGCATGATCGTGCGACTCCCGAAACTCCCGTCCCTCGGCAGGCTACTTCTTCGGTGAAGACGGCGCCAGGGCCTTGAGCATCTCCTCACGGACAGGCTTGGCGCGCTCTTCCCAGCGATCCTTCATGGCCGCGGCCCACTCGGGCGGATTCTCTTTCTGCATCCAGTAAGGTTCCGGCGTCTGCTTGCCCTCGCGGGCCAGGTCCGTGAACTCGACGATCATATCCTCGCGCGTGTAGGCGGAGAAGTCGTGGTTGTCTCCCATGTGAATGCAGTCCGTCGGACAGGGATCGCAGCACAGGGCGCAGAACATGCACTTGGCATAGTCGATGGCGTATCGGGTCAGCGCCCCACCCATCGCCACGCCGGTGTCCTTGTCGATCTTCCGCGGACCGGTCTTCTCGATGTAGATGCAGTCCACCGGGCAGGCCTTGGCGCAGAGGTCGCAGGCGATGCACTTCTCCGCCTCGAACCAGTGGAAGCCGCGATAGCGCGGCTGCGTCACCGGGGCCATGTCGGGGTACTGCACGGTGATCGTGCGGGCAAAGCAGTATTTCAGGGTGATTCGCATCCCGATGGCGATGGTGCGGACGGTGTCGTAGATGTTCTTGAAATAGGCCCGGGCAGAGTTCTTGCCCTTGGGCCTTCCGGCGGGATGCGCTTCTGCGATCATCGATGGCCAGCCCTGTTGACAGCTCCAAACCTCGACACGGCGACCTGCCTCTGCGTCCGCGGCATTATAGGGAACCCGCCGCGATCAAGCCACGCCACCGGCGGACGCTGAGCAGCCGCCCCCGGCTGTGATGGAATGCACATGGACCACCCCGCCGGCGGCAGCGTCGGCGCGGTGGAGCGGAATTCCCGAGCCCCAGCCTTCAGGTCGATGACTCGATGCGGCGAGCCGCGTGGCTCATCGTATACGTGGTTCTGTGGTAGCCTGAGGGCTATGGCTATGGGTTGGCGTAGGTTTCGCAGAGGTCGGGGCTGAGGAGGTCCAGCTCGCAGGCCTTCCGGCGGATGAGGCGCAGCCCCTCGTCGTCGGGAATGTGCGCCCAATCCTGTCCGGCGAACCAGGCATTGAGGGCGTCGTAGTTGGCGTTGTTGGGTTGCCATGGCTGCTGTTTGGGTCGTCGGTCTGTAACGCTTACTTGCCTGCGGCCCTTTTGTGGAACGTAACCAACGGGACAACCGTTTAGCATGGTTCCAGCCGGGGGGACTTCCGGCAAGTCCGATTCGGCAAGTATTCCCTCATCCATGGCGACCTGCTTGATCAAACTCACCGTCACAGGCGGGACGGTTTGGGCCCAATCAATGATTGCTTGTTTCATCCTAGACTTGTCAACGCCGCGTTCCATGGCTCGCTGGAGAATCCATGTTCTTCTGAATAGGACCCGATCATCAGTACTCTGGAATGCATCGATCAGACTCGCAGGGCTTGATTGAACCTCGATCTCCCAGACCAGGTCTCTCAGCGTATTAACCAGCCATCCGGACACGACTCCATCCTCGGCAAGGCTCGCAAGGATTTGCCGGGCAATCTCGAGTGACGGTTGATCGCCGACATGGCCGAGAATCATGCGTGCGTAGTCGTTGAAGTCTTCGACAGTTAGCTGAGTGCGCAGGCCTTGCTTCGTGTGTTCATCCAAAATGGGAACAAGCAGCCACATGGCCGTCCATGCCCCAAGATCTTGCACGTCGATAATCTCAACGAGTACGGCCCGCTTTTCAACGTCGTTTCCAGCAAGATCGAAAAGTTGATGCGTAGCAGCCACCGCTGCGCCTTCAACGCCACTTCCGAGTCCGTCGTCCCGACTCCACTTCGCGGCCCGCATCATGACTTGTCGCATTTCCGGTGACGTTCTGAGAGAAGAACTCCATTCGCTTGAGTGCGCACCAAGAACCGTTTGAAAGATCATGCTGTCGGCAACACCGTCGCGAGCCGGATCGTCGACCCGGTCAAGCGCCTCAGCGATGACGTGTACGATGCCTGCGGCCAAATCAGGATTCGCCCTCGTGTACTATAACTGGAGCGCGCGAACTCGAACTGCCGCCGCACGGGCGGTGGTGGCAACAGCCAAGACGTGCGGGCCGAGTTCCGTGAAAACGTCATCCGACAGGCGCTCGATCATGTCCAGCTCTTCGAGAGTCGCGGCCACCTAAATGTTATTCGCCCGGTCGAGCAGGTCCTGCTCGTAACACGCCGGACCAACAAGGAAGATCGAAAACATACACAGAAACATTTCCATGCCCTCAATTGCAGGGGTAAACAACGCCGCCGTTGACCACACGAGTCTTGATGTCCTTAGCGTCCTCCACCGTCAGGAACGCGCCGTGCGGGGTGCTTCCCTTCATTAGATGCCATGCTTGCGGGGATGGATCGTGCTCATTTCCATCATATCTTGGTTGCAGATTCGTTCCCGATCTTTCACGCAAGAGGAAATGCCCCATCTCATGTTCCAAGACATGATGGCCTAAGTTGACAACTCCAGGGTTGGAGGAACCAGGCCCTGCTTGGTCATTGATGTAAATAAAATGCCGATAGAACATACAATCCCTGTCATCCGGATCAGACGTTGCTCCATTCGCCGTTCTCGCCTCGAAGATGTTGCCAGTAAAGTATAGGTTGATCTTGTTCTCGTCCCATCCGATGTCCTGAGCTACCCCGCCGTATCTCATTACCTGATCCACCCAATCGAAGCCGGATAGATTCCTTGGAAGCCCGTTAATGCCAAATACAACCGGCGGCCAATTGTATGTGAATTCTATGGAGGCACCTAACCTGGAGGCAAAATGGTTCAGGCCGAACAAGTATTCTTCAATTTGATCAAGCGTCAATCGGCATCCGTTGTTTGCGGAATTCCCCAAAGATTCATTCGCGGCAAGAACAACTACAATCCGAAGCGGGATTGTGTATTTGGCTGGGGGCGATGCGGGCGATGTCCGCCTCGTCCATCAGCAGGTCGTCGTTGAAGTCGGCCTCGGGGTCATAGACCCCGCTCAGCACCGCGGCGACGAAGCCGGGCGGCAACCGTGCACACGACGATGCAGCGAATCCTGAGGCACGGGAGTCATTATCCTCAACAGCGGATTGGCCGCTTCGCTTTCTTGAGCGACGGCCGCATAGCCAGTGCGCCCAGGAGCATGAGGGAAGTGACGCCCATCATGAGCGCCATGCCCGCCCCGCACGTGCCGCAGGCGCCGCTCGCATCCGCCGCCTGGATTATGGCCGTCGGGTTCTCCTGCGGGTCGGCCAAGCAGTCCGTGATGCCATCGCCGTCGGAGTCGGCGTCGCTCACGCCGCAGCCGCACAGTCCGGGCCGGGATTTTTGACCATCGCTTGGACATTCGTCTGTACAGTCGGCGGCGCCGTCGTTGTCGGAATCGATGTCAGAATTCCCGCAACCGCACGCCCCCGGGGCGATTTTTGTCGGGTCGGCGGGGCAGCCATCATTGCAATCCAGCGTTGCATCGCCATCGCCATCCGCATCGGCGATGTTGCACCCGCAGAGTCCGGCCGCGGTCTTGTTGGGGTCGCCCGGACAAGCGTCGTTGCAATCGAGCGTGCCATCCAGATCGGTGTCGGCATCCGACACGCCACAGCCGCAGGCCCCAGGTTCCGTCTTGTTGGCGTCGTTGGGGCAGTTGTCACAACCATTCGCCCGGCCGTCGCCGTCGGCATCATTGCAATCTGAATTGGGTATGTAGGTCCCGCCTTGCAGCTGGCAGGGTTGCTGGGCCAAGAACTGGCAGCTCTGGTCCGGCATGCAACAGGCGCTTTCGCAGGGGTTGATCACGCAGCTAACGCCATTCCCCTGGAAGGCGCCGCTGCGCGCCAGGCAATCGTTTTCTTCGACCGCGTCCTCGCAGCCCACGTTCGGCACGCAGCAGGCGCCGATGCTGACAGGCGCGGCCGAACCGTTGACCGAAAGCACGGTGGAAAAGACCGCTGTGGCGAATTGGGGCATAACGACGCGTAATTTGAATGCCGCCGTGGCATCGCCGGGCCCGAACGGCAGTCCGCTGCTGTCGATGTCGTTCTCTGCGGCGTCATTGAGGATCGCAATCACCGAATCAGGTCCTGCACTTCTCACCATGAAATTGTGGAAGCCAACGCCCTGATATTCGAGAATGTCGGAAGAGCCGGCGGAGGTGAAACGGATGTGATCGTCCGCATGCACCAGTGTCGCCGAGTCGTCCCCCGGGCTTGCGTCGACCTGCAGGGCTCCAGCGTTGATCAGATCAATGGTCAAGTCGCTCGCCCGTCGGTTGCTGATGGTCATGTGGAAATGGACTCGCGCGGCCGAGGTTCCATCCTCCACCAGCGTTGTGTTCAGGCGGGCGGTGAAGAAATCGACCCCGTTGACATCATTCCAAAAGTGCTCAGACGTACTGCCCGTGTAGGATTCGGAGTCGGGTTCGGGGAAGCTGAATTCCCGCGTGTCTCCGAGCAGGTGGTACCACCAGCCCATTTGAACGGCGCGATCGGTCCCCGCTACGGTGAAGTCGGCTGAGGGGTCGTCGCCGAAGCTATTGAAGGCAAAACTCACGTTGCCATCGGTAATGGTGCCGCCGAAGGCCTGAGCCAAGGCTGTCGCCACGAGCAGCACCAGGCAACACACAACCGATTGTCGAAATCGTTTCTTTGAACTGGTCACGACACGCTCCTAGATTGTTCGCGGACTCACTCATTTCCCCTGTCAGGTGATGTCCCACAATAGATGTAAATAGCGGCGATCTGGGTAACCTGTTGGGCATGTTTCCCGTGCATACAAGGAGACCCAGACGCCATGAACACTGTAGCCATTGAAGAGCGAATTGCGAAGCTTGCTTCCCAGCTGCAGAATCCCGAGGCCCTCAACATTTGACCTGCGACGTGTTCCGCAAGGCGGCGCAGATGGTCATCGAGCAGATGTTGGAGGCGGAGGTCGACGATCTCTTGGGCCGCCGGCGTTGTAGTTCAGCCGGTAAGGCGTGTAGTAACCCGGCACCTCGAAGGCGACGCGCGCCAGGTCACCTTCGGCGACGACCACCAGGCCGGGATCAGCCTGAGCCATCGCATAGCGGCCCGTCGCCAAGAGGCCGACCGCCAGGACCAGCAGACATCGCGGGAAATGAGGCATGGCGACGCGCCTTCGATCGCAGCCTTGGCTCAAGCGGAGAACAAGCTAATCCTAGCGTGGGTAGGCAGACATATGCAAGCAAATCTGGCGTTTGATTATGGCGGAGCATTGAAATAGGCCCGCCGTCTACGAACGGCAGGCTCTGGCGCCTCGTCGCCCCGCTGTTCTCTCGATTCAGTCCGGCCCTTAAGATGGGGCCTGTGACGCTGTACCGGCGGCCCCTGACTCAGGCGATGCACGAATGAGAGCAATTGCAAGCTATTCGCTTTCGGCACTAGCGGCGCTGGCCATCGGGGCGTCGCTCGCCGCTGCCGGACCCGCGCCGGCCTATTCTCCCAAGGCCGGCAGGCAGCATCCGCCGCTGGCCCTGTGGAACCTCGAGCATCAGGAGGTCGTCTCGCTCGCGGGCCTGCGCGGCAAGAAGGTGCTGCTGATCCATTTCGCCTCTTGGAGCGCCGACTGCCGCGAGGACGTGCCGCTCTGGTACGAGAAAACAAAACCGCTCGTAAACGACGGCAAGTTGGTGGTCGTCGGCGTCGCCCAGGAGCAGCATCCCGACCGCTGTCGCCTCTTCGCCCAGTGGAAGGAACTGGAAGGGCCGATCCTCCAGGACCCGGTCAACATCACGCGAGTTCGGGCGGTGCCGGTCATGACGGCGATCGACGAACACGGCATCGTCCAAGACACCCAGCCGAAGCTGGAGACGTTCGAAAAAGATTTCGTCAACAAGACCTTCAAGGGAGAGGCCAATCCGGTCGCCCACGAGGCCCTGGAGCCACCAGATGCCCGCGTCACCCGGCGCATGGCCGACGAGGCTCGCAGCGCCGCCTCCTACTGTGATCACGCGGAAGCGCTCTTGATCGCCGGCGAGCCGGCGCAAATCGTCGAAGCGATTGACGTCTATGGGCAAGCGATCGAGAAAGACAAAAAGCTCGCCCGGGCATATTTCGGCCTCGGCGTCGCGTATCGGATGCGTTACGACGGCGAGGGTCGGCAATCGGGCGATTTTCAGCAGGCCGTGGATGCCTGGACAAAGGCCCTGAAGCGCTCGCCGAACCACTTCATCTATCGCGGCCGGCTCTCTCAGTACGGCCCTCGGCCAAACAAGCCGGTGGCGTTTTACAACTGGGTGGAGACCGCCCGCAAAGAAATCGCAGCTCGTGGCCAGACGCCGGCGCCGTTGGTCGCCGAGCTTATCGGGGCGGAGCTGAACTCACCCAAGGATTCGCCGCCGGGCCACGACGTGCCGCCGAAGGGAGATCCGAAGGGCGCGATCAAGCGCGACGAGAAGGGACTCATTCAGATCGAGCAGGTCGTGGTGATGGCCGCCGATAGGTCGCAGGCCGGCCGCATCGGGGTGCATCTCACTTTTCGCCCCAATGTCGAGCGTGACGGTCATTGGCACAACGAGGCCGAGCCGCTTCGGGTGTGGATCGCCAAGACAGCGGGAGTGAAAATCGAACCGCAGGTGCTCGAGTTTGCCGGACCCAAGGAGTCCGTGACCGATGAGCCGCGTACGCTGAGCTTCGACGTTGAGCCTGGCAAGAAGGCAAAGAAGAAGTTGACCGCAAAAGGCTACGCACTCTACAACGCGTGCGAGGGCAGGTCGGGCACTGCCCTGCTCCTGCGGCAGGACTTAACCATCCAGATCGAGCGGTAGTGTTCGGTGATGGTCGACGGCGGGCGGAAGCCCTGATCGGACAGTCTCGGGTATGCGCCGGAGCGAGCGTTATTTTCCGCCTGGACTCATCGCCGGAAGCGACGGGGCCGAGGTGGCGGGCGGATCGCCGGTCGGCTCGTCGGGCTCGAACACGCGCATGGCCTCGTCAGTCGCGACGACCTCCACGAAAGCGTTCTGCCGATGTTCGACGCTCCCATAGACGACGGGTTTCAGCCGATCTCCGTCGCCGCAGGCCACCAGCCGAAGCCGCCGCCATTCGATTTCCTGCCGAGCGAACTCCTGGGCGACGGCCAGGGCCCGCTCGAACGAGAGCCGCATTCCCTGATCCTTGGAGCGAAACGCCTCGCCCGAGCTGGCATGACCCCGCACCAAGATCATCATCCGTTTGCCGCGGAAAGTCTCCGAAAGGGCGCCGATGTTGCGCAGCGCCGAATCGTCTAGCGCAACGGAATCGTTGTCGAACATGATGGTGCCGCCGGTGTCGTGCTCGGTGCCGGGGCGAATGGACTGCACGTCATGACGGTCGCCCTCGGCATTGGGCCGCTCTGAATACCCCTCCGCCGTCCGCTGCCTCAGCCGCCGGATCAATGGCAGGTCGTTCGGATCGGTGGAGGTCAAGTCCACGGGGTTGTTGAAGGCCTCGCGGATGGCGATCTGGGTGTCGACCAAATTCGACGTGTCCTCCTCCTCGGCGGCCGCGCCCGGCGGAGCGGCCGGGGCGCTGGTCGGCGGCTTCATGTTGATCGCCAGGAGAATCACGAAAAAGCCCATCATGAGCGTGACGTTGTCGGCGAAGGAGATGAGCCACTCCGGGGCTCCTTCGTGCTCCTCGTGCGCGCCGCCGCCGTGGCTCGCTCCGTGTCCGCCGCCCGGTGGGTGATGACCCTTATCGTGTCCATGATCCTCCTGCGCGCCCTGCTCACGGCGCTTGGCCGGAGCCTTGGCAGAGGAGCCCGGAGGAGCTGTGTCGGTCGCGGCGGCGGACATCAGGCGGCGGCCTTGAGTTTTTCTCTCGCCGGGACGGGCAGGAAGGCCATCATCTTGTCGATGGTGATACGCGGATTGTCGCCCGATTGTATGGAGAGAATGCCCTGAAGAATCATCTCACGATTGAGGATTTCCTCGCCGGATCGGATGGAGAGTTTGTCGCCGATGGGTCCGGCGATGGCGTTGCACAGGACGGTGCCGTACATCGTTGCGCAAACGGCGACGGCGAGGCTGTGGCCCATCGCCTCGACGCTCCCGCCCAGTTGTCCGAACATGCCGATCTGCCCGACGAGCGTGCCCACCAGGCCCCATCCGGGACCGTAGAGCTTGATGAGGTCGAAGAACTTCTTCCCGGCTTTGTGTCGATCCTGCATGGCCAGGATTTCCATCCGCATCGTGGCGTCGACGTTCGCCGCATCCACGCCGTCGATGACCATCCGTAGGCCGGTGGCCAGAAAAGGATCAGTAGCCTTGGTGCCGTCGTAGTCGGCCTCCAACGCCAGAATGCCCTCGCGCCGGGCTTTGTCGGCCAGGGAGGTCAGCAGGCGAATTGCCTCTGTGGGGCTGCGGCCCTTGTTGAACATGAATCGCCGGAGGAAGCCGCCCACGCATTTGAGCTTCTCGATCGGCAGGGCCATGAAGCAGACGGTGATGCTGCCTCCAATGACCATGAGCACGCCTTCCTGCGAATAGAACATGCTCCAATGGCCATGGGAAGACTCGTAGAAGACCCAGCCGAGAATGACTGTGCCGAATATCACGCCGATGATGCTTGCAATGTCCACCCCAGCCGCCTCCTCAACTCTAAACTCGCACACCCCTCGCGAGGGACCCGGCGTGCCGTTACGGCATAGTGAAATCGGCTCTAAACCAGCGCGACTCAAGCTTACCGGATGGGCGAGTTGGCCAACGCCGCCGAATTCTCATCCGGCCGACCCTTCGGCGGACGCGGCATCAACGCGATTCCTGGACCTGGTGGCCGACCCCGGCGCTCGCCGACGATCGCAGCGCCCCGACGCGGCTTCTCGGACGCTTCTCAACCCGCCGGCTGAGTCGCCGATGCCCGCGCGGTTGATTCAGCGACAAGCTGCCGCCAGATGGCGGTCTCGCGCAATGGGGCAAACAGTTCGTTGCGGCCTGCCTCTTCGATGAGCGACGGCTTGCCCGCGAAAGCGTCGCGGAGTTCATCGGCCGCCGCGGCGATGTCGCCCTTCGCCACCAGGGCGCCGGCCAAGGTGTATCGCGCGTCGGCCAGCTTGGACGATTGCGATTCGCTCGGGTTGTCGCCGCCGTGACGGACCATCCGGGCGCGAAGGTCCACGACCGACCGCAGCCGCTCAACGGCCTCATCCACCTGGCCCACCGTCAGCAGAGCAACGCCCCAGTTCTGAAGGCCGTCCAGATCACTGGGGTTAAGCTCGTAGAGCTTCTGATAGTGTTCGAGCGATTGTTCGGCCCGGCCGGTGCGCAGCAGGGCGTTGGCCAGGTTGCGGCGGACCTCGATCCAGGAGGGCCGTTGAATGAGACATTTTTCATAGGGCTCAATGGCCTTGTCGTATTCGCCGAGATGGCTGTAAGCCAGGCCGAGGAAGTAGTTGCCGGCGAAGTGCGGCCGGTCCTGGGCCAGGCCGCGCTGGATCATCTCCACTCCGTGGTCGGCACGACCGCACAGGATCAAGATGTGCCCGACGCGGTAATACGCATACGAGTAGCCTGGGTCGATCTGAAGCGTCTTTTCATAGAACGACATGGCCTCCGCCAGCCAGGCCCGCGACTCGACCGGCTCGACCTCGCGGCCCGGAAGAAAAGACTTCTGGTATAGGTCCAGGTAGGCGTTCCCGAGGCCGTAATAGCCGGCCGGGGCCTCGGGATGGTGAGTGACGACCGACTGATAATAGCCCCGGCTGTCCTGCCAGGTCTGCTGCTGGCGGACCGTCAGGACGGCTAATAGTGCCACGACCACTGCACTCGCCGCGCCAAGCCGCCCGGCAATGCGCCCGCCGTCGGCCTCGGCGGCGCGCCGATCCGTCATCCAGCGCAAGCCCTCGGCCAACAGGACGATGACGGCGATCATGGGCAGGTAGGCGAAACGATCCGCGGCGATCGTTCCGCTGAAACGCACCGGGCCGAGCGTCGGGCCGATCAGCACGATGAAGCTCGCCAGACAGACCCAAATCGCCCGCCCGCCGCGTCGCGCGCAATAGAGCGCGCCGACCATGAGCAGGGCGGTGCCGATCACTCCGGCGGCGAAGACCGGACGCGCAAGGGTCACGACGGACTCGCTCGGCAGGACGTACTCGGGGCACAGCCGGATCGGCACAACCAACTTGGCCAGATAGAAAACGATGTTGTGACACGCGATCAACGACGTGACGGCCAGGCCTCGATGCTCGCCGCCCACCGTCAGATCGATGGCCGAACTCTGCGACCGATAGGCGATCCAGCCGCCGACTAGAGCGATGATGAAAAACGGCCACTTCTCCAGCACGGTCCGCCGCGAGAACCTCCGCAGCGGCCATGTATCCGCCAACACCAGGACCACGGGAAGGAATGCCCCCGTCGGCTTGCTCAACATGCAAAACCCGAAGGACGCAACCGAGAGAATCAGCCAGCGACGAGGTCCGCCAAGCGCGAACTTGCCGTATGTCAGCATGGTCAGTAGACCGAACATCGTGGAGAGCAGGGCCTTGCGCTGGCAGACCCAGGCCACCACCTCGACATTGAGCGGGTGGACGGCGAAAAGCAGACCGCATATCAGCGCGACCGGACGCTTTCGGGTGATGCCCTGGGCCAGGAGAAAAACCAGCGCGCTGTTGACTCCGTGCAGCAGGACATTGGTGAAGTGGAACACGAATGGGTCTATCTCCGCGAAATAGCCCCCTGCCAGATGTCCCTCGATGACCCGATCCAGCATCAAAGAGGCCATGGTCAGCGGCTGGTAATAGCCGACCACGGTGGACGGCCTGCCGACCTCGGTAAAAAAAGCCGCCAGCTTGCTCATCGTGGGATAACGAACATAGGCGTTGGTGGTGGTGTATTGCGGGTCGTCGACGATGATGAAGTCCGCGTCCAATGACGGCAGGTAGAGCGCCATCGCCGCCAGGCCGACGAGGAGGGCCAGGATCGGCACGCTCAAGAGGGGTCTTTCAGGTGATTCGAGTGGCGACGTGGCTGAGTCCACGGTCCCAGCCTACCGGCCTCGCAAAGACGGTACCAGCCGGGGATGGGGAACAATACGCGTCTACGGGCTGAAACCAGGGCCCAATCGATGTTTGGCGATGAGCCCCCCGGATGCTAGAATAAACCAGCCAGCGAATGGACCCAACGGCCCAGAGCGGCCTGCAAAAGCGCGGATGCGGGCGTCCGAGGATAATACTCCTCGTCGTGGGCAGAAAACCAGGGTCCGGGAATAACCCAGCCAATGCACTCTGACGGCACGTGTGACGCCACGATCTGCGTCCGGTCGGGCACTTGGGATGAACCTCCAGCCGGCCGTCTGGGTAAGTTTCGCGAGGGTCGGAGCCGATAGAGCACGGGAGAGCCGGCTGGGCCTCGCAATCAAGTTCGGCCACAACTGATGATAAACCACTCACGAATTCGGACGCTGATCCTCCTCAGCCTAGGTCTGGGTTTTGGGTCGGGCTGTGCGGTGCCCCAGCCCCGAGGCCAGGGTCTTTACCAATACCTCCAGGAGCCGACCACCAAGGCCTGGTACCACATCTACCTGCCGGTCGACTACGTCAAGAACAACGGCCGCCATCCGGACCCGAAGATTAAGCGCTGGCCCTTGGTCATGACCTTCCACGGCATGAAGCCGTACGACAACGCCCTTCCGCAGGAGCGGGAATGGGAGCAGCAGGCCGACATCTACGGCTACGTGGTGTGCGCGCCGGAGCTGCGAACCTCCGATTCCTTCATGGAATACCCGTTGACCCAGGAGCACAGCTACGTCCTGGAGGACAAGCGAAACGTCATCGCCATCATGGACCACGTTTGCTCGACGACGCTCGCGGACCCGAAACGGGTCCTGTCAACGAGCTGGTCGTGCGGCGGGTACCTGGCCCACTACTTCCCGAACCGCTTTCCGGACCGCTTCTCCTGCATCGCCACGCGATTGTCGAACTTCTCGTCCAGCCTGATGAGGGAGGAGACCACGGCCCTCTACCGCAACCGCGTGCCGATCTCGATCTTCATCGGCGACGGCGACTTCCCCGCCTGCAAGACCGAATCCGAAGAGGCCGTCGCCTGGTACGTGGCCCGCGGCTTCAAGGTTGTGCGCGGCAAGATGATCGACAACATGGGCCACTCGCGGATCCCGCAGACCGCGGCGGCGTTCTTCGCGGAACAGCTCGGCATCGAGCCGCTGCGACCCGTCGAGGCCGCGGCGACCGTGGCGCTGGTCCAGATGACCGAGTATCACCCGCCACAGGAGATGATCGCCCGAGTCTCCCCGCCGGTCAGAACCGATCTCACGCGGACCGCCATCGCTGGTCGGGACACGCAGGCGTCCTCGTTAGCCGTCACCACGCCGCCCGTCGTTCCGCCTACGCGCGTCGCCCAGGGTCGAACGGTCACATTCGAGAACGGCTCCGCCGGAAAGCGATACCCCATCGGAACCGCGCCGGCATACGATCCTGTTCCTCGGCAAGAGAAGACCAAGCCGTCCGAGCCAAGACCGGCGGAAAAGCCCGCCGTGAGCCAGCCCCCAGCCGAGACCCGGCTTGCTTCCGCGGACCAGCGCGGCAACTGGCTGAACCCATCGCGTCCTGCCGGAGAGGACCGGCGAAACGAGACCACGCCGCGCAACGACAACGCTAATCATCCGACGGAAAGAAAGTCCGTCGCGGCCAAACCCGCCGAGGCCAAGCCTCAAGCGACTCCGCAGCGAACACCAACCCCGCCGCCTTCTACCAAGGTCTCAGAGTCCTCCCCAACTCGCTCGGTGATGGCGGATGCAAAGCCGACTCCGCGCACCGCCGCAAAGCCGTCGCCTCCCCCGCGACCCAGGACATCAGGACGCAGCTTCACGCCCAGCGATGCCGGCCCCAGAATCTATGGCGATCAATACGCCTCGATGTCCGACTCGCCTGCGACGGCCGCAAACTACCAAATCGCACGGAACCGGGGACGGGGACCCACCGACGTGCCCAAGACTAGGACCGAAACCGTGCCCGCCACCGCGGCCGGCGCGGCCCAGCAAAAGCTCCGACAAGAAGCGGCTCGGCGGGTCAATATCCGGCTCAGCGGTCCGGCGATCGGCACCAGCCCACACTACCTGGCTTACAGCGTCGACCTGCCGAGGGATACCGCCTTGGGCGCCGACTTTCTCTGGATGGACAACGGCGTTTGGATCGGCGATGAAGCCCGCGGCGTGAAGATTCTCGAATCGCCCGGCCTGCACCGCATCTCCGTCCTGGTCGTGACGCGGGACAACGTTGAGTTTCGGGGCAGCGCCACCGTGCAGGTCCTGGACCGAGGTCCGACCGCCGCGGCGTATTGACCGCTTCCTCCCAGAATTCGAGCGTCAGCAATTCGATGAACGAGCGCTTTCTCTGTGGAATGGAACCGCGCTAGTACGGATCCTCCACCGGCAGGCCGAGTTCTTTCAGCGTCGCCGTCAGGCGGGCGAACTGGGTTGCGCCGGTGTCAGAACCGGGTGGCATCGGCGTCTCGCCAGTCATTGAACTGGGTGGTACTGGCGTCTCGCCGGTGACATCACCGCGTCATCGCTTGCATTCACCGTGAAACCCAACGATCCATGCGCCGAACCCGCATCTTCACGCGCTGGATGTGCGCGACGGATGCCCCGCAGGGGCGACGGCGCCGACCTCGCGCCCGTGCATTCCGCCGCTCCTTCGGAGCGGACATCACGATGATCGCCCACATCCGCGGGCCCAAAATAATTTCCGGGATTCGGACCGGACGCTGCGAGCGAGCGGATGCTGTCCTAGCGGAACAATGCGGTCAAATCGGTGTAGGTCACATCGACGAGACTCGGTGCGAATGCGTCCGTCTGGTCCTGGGCGCTCTCGGCCAGTGCACCAACGGCCAAGACCCGAAGGCCCGCGGACCGGGCGGCGCGGATGCCGTTGCGACTGTCCTCGATCGCCAGGCATTCGCAAGGCCGCAATCCGGCCAAGTGCTTGCTTAGCTCGTCCACCGCGACGAGAAATCCCGCGGGGTCAGGCTTGGAGATCGGCGCCTCGTCGGCCGAGACGATGGTGACGAAGTGTTCGGCGAGGCCCGCCCGGGCCAAGACCAGTTCGATCTCGACTCGCCGGGCTCCGCTGCACACGGCGAGCTTCCATCGACGGCAGACGCGGTTAATGAAATCTTCCACCCCGGGGAGAAGCGCGAGGCCGCCGGCGATCATCGACATGTAGGCCCGATCCTTGACCGATCGAAGCGTCTTAAGCTCATCTGGATCCAGCTTCCTGCCCGCCCCGGCGTGGACCTGCCGGATGAAGGTTTCGTCGTTGAGACCGACATAGTCCGCGAAGTATTCTTCCTCGGACGGCATGACTCCCCGACCATCCAGAGCCTGGGCAAAGGCGCGAAAGTGGAGCGGCTCGGTGTCGGCGATGACCCCGTCGAAGTCGAAGATGATGGCCCGGAGCATCGCGTCATGATAACCTCCGCCCATGGGCTCTCCGACGGGGAGATACTGCGTTGCCCTCCGCCCTCAAATGGGCTTTGATGTGCTTAGCGGCGCGGTGATTTCGGACTAATTCGAGGGTGAACACTCCGCCTGAAGCGTTGGGAAGGGGATCCGGCTAATCCTGGCGAGCGACCGTGAGGCGACCGAGGCTTCGCCGTTGTACCCCCGTCGGCTACAGTCACCGGCTCGGGGGGCGTCCCGGGCGCCGCCGACCGGAACAAGTCACAATCTCGCGTGGAGCCGTTATTCTTGGAGCCAAGTCGATGAAGATCATGGAGCGAGTCGGAGTTTATTTACTTCTGTTGACGTTGGGCATCTGTCCGAGGCCGGCGGCCGCCCAGACGGACATATCGAAGTTTCCCCTGTCCAAGGCTATTCCGGCGGACGCGTTCGTCGCCGTCGCGGCCCGAGCGAACCCCGAGCGGGAGTTCCTAGACGAGTATTGGGAGGAGGTCTTCCGAGCCTTTCACGAGAGCGGGATCCTCAGCGACATCTGGGACTTGGTCACGGATTCCGTGGATGATGAGCAACTGGAGACGATTGAATCGATCCACGACCGCTTCGCCGAGCTGTTTGGGGCCGTGGATTGGCACCAGATGTTCGCGGAGGAATTTATTCACGCGGGCCGGTTCACCATGCCTTCGCCCATCGGATCGGTTTACGAAGGCGTAATGATGGGTCGCATGAAGGCCGAGGCTGCGGAGGCCAACTACGGCGCGCTCAAGGGCATTCTGAAGGAGGTCGTCAAATTCGCCGAGTCGCATGGCGGCAAGGGCGTCGTGGCCGTGGTGGAGACCAATGAGGACGGCCTGACCATCGCCGGCCTTGCCCCTGAGGGCGTGCCGATGTCCATTCTGTGCGTGGCACGTCAAGGCGACGTCATTGCCATTTCCTTCGGCGGCTCGGCGCTTCTCGAGGAGTGTTTTCGGCTGCTGAGGGGCGACTCGGACAAGGAGGCCCTGGTGGCGACCGCGAGGTTCAAGCAGGCGTTTTCGCAGCTACCGGCGGCCGAGGACTCCTGGTCCTTTGTCTCTCCGACGACGATTTTCGGGTCGATGCGCGAATTGATGAAGCTGATTTCCGGCGGCATGGACGGTGATGATGGTCATGGCCACATGAAGCAAGACCAGGTCCGCGGCTCCCAGCAGGGTTCAAAAGGCAATGGAGTCAAAGACGAGGGCGATGCGGAGGAAGACAGCGACGAAGGCCAAGGAAGTGAGGTCGATCGCAAAGCGATAGTCTTCGGCGTGATCGGCCAATTGCTCAACGACCTCGACATCTTTGACTACGTCGCCGAGGTCGAATGGACCGACGGCTACCGCGTGTTCACTGACAGCAGCGCGGTCCTGAAGCCCAACGCGAAACAGAGTCCTTTCTACGGGGTCGTCGCCGGGGGAGGGCCGGTCGAGAAGTTCGACCGCTTCATCCCCAAGGAGGCGGATACCTTCTCGTGCACATCGGGTCTCAATTTCAACCACCTCTATCGATACGTCCGCAGTCTGCTCGGCAAGTGCGGTCCGGATGTAAAGTCCTTCATGGACGAGTTCGACAGGATGCAGAAGGAGGATTGGGAGCTGGACATCGAGAAGGACGTGCTAAGCCTCTTCGAGGGGCAGGTGATCTCGGTGAGCATGGGCGGCAACAGTTGGGCCTTGATGTTCAAGGTCACCAATGAGGAAAAGATGGCGGAGCAAGTCGACCGGCTGTTTTCCTTCATCAACCGGAATCTCGGCGAGGATCAGGGTTTGATCCTGACGCCGACGAAGGTGCATGGCAAGAGAGAATTTACCCAGATATCTCACCCGATGATGATGATGCTCGGAGGCATGTCTCCGCCGCTGGTCGGCTGCGCCGAGGGATATCTCGTGGTTGCGTCTTCGGCGAAGACCGTGAACCGGTGCCTTCAGACCGCTGCCGGAGAACATCCCAGCATCGCCAAGAACAAGCGCTGGACCAAGGAGGCCGTTCAGCCTTCATCCCACAACGTCGACGCCATCAGCTTCACCGACGAGCGCAACACAGGCCCGGAACTTCAGGGGATGATCGCCGGGCTGTCGATGGCCCTGGGCATGGCGGGTATGTTCGGCCAGGACATGCCTCCGGAGGTGAAGTCGATCATGCAGGCGGCGCCCCCGATCCTGGCCAAGCTCGGCCCCGTCCTCGGCAAGCTCGATTTCTATCGTTCCAGCGCCGGAGTGACCACCTTCGACGGTCAGAAATGGATGACCAAATCGGTTCAGAATTACAAGACGCCGAAGGAAATGACCAAGCCAAAGCCCGAGAAGTCCGCCCCCAAGGCCCCTTCCGCCGGCAGTGACGATGGGGACGCCTGATCGAGAGGCCGATTCGCTCGCCCGTCGCCCGCGCCGCCTGTCGTAAGCGGCTATAATGGCGGCGGCGGACGCGCGTCGAGACCGCGCGGCCGCGTTGGGCCCCTCGCTCATGGCCGAGACGACATCACTCAAGACGCTTCTCGCCGACAACACCATCGCCGGCCATCCGGACCTCGTCCGGCCGGAAGGCGACAGCTTGCGCTGTATGGCCTGCGGGCACCGCTGCCTGGTGAAGCCCGGCCGGGCCGGTGTCTGCCGCGTCCGCTTCAACCGGGATGGCGAGCTGCGCGTGCCGGGCGGATACGTCGCCGGATTGCAGATCGATCCGGTCGAAAAGAAGCCGTTTTACCACGCCTTTCCCGGGCGTGACGCCTTGTCATTCGGCATGCTGGGCTGCGATTTTCACTGTGGTTATTGCCAGAACTGGGTCACGTCACAGGCCCTGCGGGACGATCGGGCGGTCAGCCTGCCGAGATTTTGCGATCCCCAGGGGCTGGCGGAACTCGCCGTCGAGCACGATACGCCGGTCGTGGTGTCCACCTACAACGAGCCGCTCATCACCAGTGAGTGGGCCGTCAAGGTCTTCGAGGCGGTTCGAGAGAGGGGCATTACCTGCGGCTACGTGTCCAACGGCAACGGCACGCCGGAAGTGCTGGCCTTTCTGCGGCCTTTCGTGGACCTGTACAAGGTCGATCTGAAGGGATTCGACGACAAGCACTACCGTGAGTTGGGCGGCGTGCTCTCGAACGTCCAGGCGACGATCGAGCGGCTGGTCTCGATGGGGTTCTGGGTGGAGATCGTCACGCTGATCATCCCAGACTTCAACGACAGCGACAAGGAGCTGACGGACATCGCGGGCTTTCTCGCCGGCATCTCGAAGGAGATTCCCTGGCACGTGACCGCGTTTCATCCCGACTACAAGATGATGGAGCCTGAAAGGACCCCCGCGGCGACGCTCATCAGGGCGTTCGACATCGGCAAGGCCGCCGGGCTGCGATACGTCTATCCGGGCAACATCCACGGCGGGGTCGGTAATCGCGAGAACACCTATTGTCCGCGGTGCGACGCGTTGGTAATCCGCCGCGTCGGTTTCTACGTGGAAGAGAATCGAATGACCTCTCCAGGCCGATGCCCAAGCTGCGGCGGCAGAATACCCGGCGTGTTTGAGGCCCATCCTCCGGCCAAGAGCACCGGCACAGGAATCCCGCTGCCGGTTTATCACTGACGGAAGTCTGCGTTGATAAGTTCCTGCTGCCGGATTGCGGCGCGTTGGTTGGCACAGGCGGCTCCCCAGGAGAAGGCGGCATGCAGACTCGGCGGCTCGGCAACTGCGGCATCTACGTCTCGGAACTATGCCTCGGCTCGATGAACTTCGGCATGCCGGATTGGGGCATCGACGAGAAACGCAGCCTGGACATACTTCACGCCTATCTCGACGCCGGCGGCAACTTCATCGACACCGCCGACGTCTATGCCAAGGGCCTCAGCGAGGAGATCTGCGCCAAGGCCATCAGGGGCCGGCGCGATCGGCTGATCGTCGCGACCAAGGGCCACTTCCCGGTGGTCCGGCGCTTCGGTGAGCCTCCGGAGCACGTCAACGCGACGGGCTCCTCCCGCTTTCACCTCACGCAGGCCCTGAACGACAGCCTGCGGAGATTGGGCACGGACTACATCGATCTCTACCAGGTTCATTGCTGGGACAGTCAGACGCCGATCGAGGAGACGCTGAGCACGCTGGACGACTTCGTTCGCAGCGGCAAGGTTCGCTACATCGGCCTGTCGAACTACGATTCCTGGCAGATCGCCGAGGCCCGTCAGCTCTGCATCCGCCACCATTGGGAGCCCTTCGTCACCGCGCAATTGCAATACAGCCTGGTTTGCCGCGACATCGAGACCGGCGTGGTGCCTGTTTGCCAGCGGTACGGCATCGGCATCCTGCCGTGGAGCCCTTTGGGTGGGGGCGTGCTGAGCGGCAAGTACGGGCGCGACATGAAGGGGCCCAAGGGTTCGCGTTTCGGCGAGTCGCCGGACGAGGCCAACACCTGGCGCAAGCAATTCATCAACCAGCGGAATCTTGACATCGTCGATGCGGTCAAGGCGGTGGCGGAGGAGCATCGCGCCGCTCCCGCGACGGTCGCCGTGGCCTGGGTGCTCGGGCGCCCGATGGTCTCGGCGGTCATCATCGGTCCGAAGTCCGTCGATCAACTCAAGGCGAATCTGTCGGCCTGCGGTGTGAAGCTGACCGCCGAGCAGATCAGACGGCTCGACGAGGCGAGCGCCCCGGCGCCGACCTATCCGCATCAATTCATCGCCAAGACGCGCAGGAACAGCGGCCAGTAGGCCGCCCGCGTTGGACGGTACAGCCGCCGGGGGATAGAATGCCGGTCGATCGAGCGCCATGCGGATTCGCCGCGAGGCGCGCATTCGGGTTTGGACTTCGAGGAAACTGCATGACGACGGCGAAGACCTTCGGCGATCTGATCTGGGCGGGGGCGGCGCGACGAAGCGCCTGGGTTCGAGACGCGCTGTTGGTGGTCGGCGGCAGTCTCTTCGTGGCCGTCTGCGCCAGGTTTCAGTTCCCGAGCGCGCCGATTCCCTTCACCCTTCAGGCATTCGCGGTGTTGCTGGTCGGCGCCGCCCTGGGCCCACGGCGCGGCTCGATCGCACTGGTCGTTTATCTGCTCGAGGGATTGGGCGGGTTGCCGGTCTTTTCCATGCCTCCCTACGCCGGCGCGGCATATTTCGCGGGGCCGACCGCCGGATATCTTTTTTCCTTCCCCCTGGCGGCCGGCCTGGTGGGATGGCTGGCGCATCGCGGATGGGACCGCGGCGTCTTCCGGGCCCTGGCCGCCCTGACAATGGGCCAGGCGCTTATCCTCGGCCTGGGTTTCGCATGGATGGCGCCGACATTGGGGGCGAAGTCGGCATTCGACGTCGGCATTGCTCCGTTCCTCGTCGGCGACGTGCTCAAGATCGTCGTAGCCGCCGCCGCCCTGCCCATGGCATGGCGAATCGTCGCGTTGTTTGATGGGCCCGACCGCGCCTAGGACCGTGCACATTTCACCTCGCCGCCACGGACCGCTCCGCTCCGCCGCCTGCCCGCTCACCACGGCTTTCCTGGCGTTTCTCATCATGGTGGCGGGTTGCAGCGGTGACGGCGTGATCGAGGTCGATTTCTCATCTCAGCAGGTGCGATTCATCATCGATCATCGTGGATGGCCCAGGCCGTTTTCGTGGCCGAGGGTCAACGACTTCGGCATCGCCAGCGAAGAGGACGGGCCGATCTGGCAGTTGCAGACCGAGACCCTCAGCGGTCAGCCGGCGCGTCAGTTGGCCATCATCTACGGCGAGGTCCCGCGGGGTTTTTCCCAAGTCTTCCCGTCGGACAACGCGGCCCCCAAGCCGTTGGAGCGGGGCCGGAACTATTTCGTCGCCGCCGGCGGGCCGAAGCAGGTCTACAAGGCGGTGTTCGCGCTTCCGGTCGATGCGATGACGCCGCTTTGGAACAGGTCGTCCATGCCGGGCACGACGACCCAGCCCGAACCGGCGGCCAGCGCTGAGCCCCGGCTGCCTCAACGAGATTGATCAGCGCCGCGGCTGTCGGCCTCCACGACGCCCGGAGGGGCGTTTGGGATTTGAATGCCCGTGCCGCGCGGGCGGCGCGGTTCTCTCCGAGAGCGCGCGGAGGTGCGCGACTTCCGCGTCGGTGAGTCTGCGGTGGGCCCCCAAGGGCAATCGGGCGACTGAGAGCTTGCCGATGCGGATGCGGGTAAGCCTGCGAACGTTGTGGCCGCACTTGGCCAACATGCGGCGAATCTCGCGATTGCGCGCCTCGCGGATGGTGATTTCGAGAACGGCCCGGTCGCGTTGGCGATGAATGACCTTCACCATCGCCGGGGCGGTCTTGCCTTCGGCCAGCCAAACGCCCCCGCGCAGTTTTTCCAGCGTGGCGAGGGACGGCATGCCGGCGACCTCCGCCCGGTAAGTCTTCGGGGCTCCGTAGCGCGGGTGGGACAGTGTCTGGGCCAGGGCCCCATCGTTGGTCATGATGAGCAGGCCCGAGGCGTCGGCGTCGAGACGGCCGACCGGAAAGAGTCGCTCGCGCACGCCGGTCATGAGGTCTACGGCGCGGGTTCGTCCGGCCGGATCGTTGTGGGTGCACAAGACGCCGCTCGGCTTGTTGAGCATGTAATAGACGCGCTGCTCGGTGCGGATGGGCCGGCCGTCGACGGTGATGCGGTCGGCGCCCGCGTCCGCCAACTCCGGCAGATCGCGGAGCAGCCGTCCGTTGACGGTGACGCGGCCATCCACCACCAGTTGTTCGCATGCGCGGCGCGAGCCGAAGCCGGCCGCGGCGAGGATCTTCTGTATTCGCTCTTTACCCACGCCAGCCGCCCTGTGCCTCGGAATAGATCGCCTTGCACTGAGAATCCCGTCGATGATACTATGCGGGACCGCATTGCGGGAGATTCACATGTCAAGGCATTCCGCGATCGTCGCAGCCTTCTCGATGCTGGGGGTGTCGCTCGCGGGCTGCGCCCAGGAGGAAGAGCGCGCCGAGGAGCGTGGCCATAACATTCGCGTCCGGGCGCCCTACACCTCAGTGGACGTGCATATTCCCGACGACGACGCGGACGATTCCGTGGACGTCGACGTGGACGTGGATGATTGATTCATCGTTCCCGCCCGAGGGCCGTGCGGAGGTAGGGGCGCAGCAGGCGGGTCAACTTCTCGTGGTCTAGTCCGCCGAATCGCTGGATCGTGGCGGCAAGGTCCCGGCCGGTGGATCGATCGACCAACCGATAAGCGATGGAATCATCCGGCATCAAGTCGAATTGATCCTCATCCGCGAGTCCGTCGAATTCGGTCCGGATGGCCGACCAATCGCGCGCCATCGACCCGAACGGTCCCAGCCAAAGCCGAATCCCATCCGGGGCGATGGAAATTCTCAGCGGCCGAGGCCATGCGCCCAGAAGCATCCACAGGAGCGCGACAATCAATAGGGTCAGCGTCAAGGCGGCGAGAACCAGCCACCCAAAGCCGATCGCCAGGAACGACGCCCGCTCGGTCAGCGCCAAAAGACGCCAGTCCGGCCGGACGAGGCTCAGCGTCCCCGCGGCGATGACCGCGCCCGCCAGGCGCCAGAGCCCGCGCACGAACGCTTTGCCGCGATCGACCGGCAACTCGAAGTGGGGCAGCGAGCTCGGCATCGGCGTTTTGGTTCGCTGAATGGTGCGGAGGCAGCCGCCTCCCGCGGTCCGGCAAAGGGGGCGCGCCGGCCGACTCCGTTGGGTGCGCGACTCGTCGTCCGGCCCGCGAGATACTACCATAAGCGTGCGATGAGCGAACACTTCGCCGAGCGGCGCTATCTCTTGGATTTCGAGAGCCGGCGGCTGGGACAGGTCTTCACCGATGTCCTGGTGGTCGGGGCCGGCGTGGCTGGCCTGCGCTCGGCCATCGCGGCCGCTGAACGCGCCGAGGTCGTGATCATCACCAAGGACACGGTCGCGGAATGCAATACGGCCTATGCCCAGGGCGGCATCGCGGCGGTGACAGACCCGCAGGATTCGATTGAGGCCCACGTGCGAGACACACTGGAGGTGGCGTGCGGCCTGGGTCATCGCCCGGTGATCGAGCGGATGGCGGCCGAGGGTCCTGATCGGCTGCGGGAGCTGCGGAGTTGGGGAGCGGCCTTCGACCTGGAGGATGGCGTCGTCTCGCTGGGCTTGGAGGGGGGACACTCGGCCAGGCGGATCGTGCACGCCCGCGGCGATGCGACGGGCCGCGAGGTGAGCCGCACCCTCCGCCGGCGCGTGGAGACGCTGCCGAACGTTCGCGTGTTCGAGCGATGTTTCGTCATCGATCTGGTGGTCATTGAAGGGCGATGCGTGGCGGCGCTCACGCATCACGAAAAGTACGGGCACCAGATCATCTGGGCGAGGGAGATCATCCTCGCGGCGGGCGGCGCGGGCTGCCTCTTTCGGGAGACGACCAACAGCCCCTCGGCGACGGCGGATGGACACGCGGCCGCGTTTCGGGCCGGGGCCAGGCTGCGGGACATGGAGTTCGTGCAGTTCCATCCGACCGCGCTCTACGTGGCCGGCGCCGCTCGGGCGCTGGTCAGCGAGGCCGTGCGAGGCGAGGGGGCCTACCTCGTGGACCGGGATGGAAACCGCTTCATGAAGGAGTACCATCCCGACGGCGAACTGGCGCCGCGGGACGCCGTCAGCCGGGCCATCCTGCGGCACATCGTTTCGACGGCGGCGACGTGTGTTTATCTGGACGTGCGTCATTTCCCCGCCGGCCGCTTCGAGACGCGTTTTCCGAACATCGCCGCACTCTGTAGGGACTTCGACATCGACGTCTCCCGGCAACTCATCCCTGTTCGTCCGGCGGCGCACTACATGATCGGCGGCGTGGAGGTTGACGAGGACGGCCGCTCATCGGTCGAGGGACTATTCGCCTGCGGAGAAGCGGCGTCCGCCGGTGTGCACGGGGCCAATCGCTTGGCGAGCAACTCGCTCCTCGAGGGGCTGGTCTTCGGCAGACGGGTCGGCGAGTTGGCCGGCGAGCGAGCGTCGGCGCACCAGCCGAGCCATCGCACGAAGGTCCTGTCCAGCGTGCGGGACCCCAGCAGCCGCACCGAGCTGGACTTGCCGGACGTCCGCAACAGCCTGCGGGCCCTTTGCTGGCGGAATGCCGGCATCGAGCGGACCGCAGATCGGCTCGCGCAGACGATCGAGATCATCGACTTTTGGGCGAGATACGTGATGGACAAGGTGCTCTCGCACCGAATGGGCTGGGAGACTCAGAACATGCTCACCGCTGCGCGATGCGTCGCCCAGGCCGCTTTAGCCCGAAGCGAGTCGCGAGGCGTCCACTTCAGGACCGATCATCCGCGGGCCGACGACCGCCAGTTCCTCGGCCACATCGTGCTTCAGCGAGTCGATGGGGGAATCCGCCAGGAGTTCCAGCCGCTGTAGCGGATCCCGGATCGATAATTGATCCGAGCCGCGACTGTTAGGGAGCGGGTTCCAATGATCCGCGCACGGCGGCCACGAAGCGGGCCATCTTCTCGGCTGACTTGAGGCCCGGTTGTTCCTCGACGCCGGTGGACACGTCCACCCCCCAGGGCCGCACGAGGTGGATGGCTGCTGCGACGTTCTGGTCGGTGAGCCCGCCGGCGAGGATCAGCGGCGGGGCCCGGTCGAGCGCCCCGGCGTCGCGGGCTCCGGCCACGAGGTCCCAATCGAAGCGCTTGCCGCTGCCGCCGCGAACACTCGGCGATGGTGCTTCAAGCAGCACAGCCGCTGCGCCGGCCTCGCTGAAGCGCCGGACTTCGTCGGCGAAGGTCTCACGGATCACGCGCACGGCCTTCACCACGCGGAGGGGGGCTAGCTCGGTGATGACTTTGGGCGGCTCATCACCGTGAAGCTGCACCTCGCCGAGACCGAGCGACTCGGCGGTTTTTCTGACGATGTCCGTTTCCTCGTTTACAAACACGCCGACGGAACAGAGCCAGGGCGGCAGCGCGGCCAGGATTTCGCGGGCCCGTTCGATTGTCACCTGGCGCGGCGATTCGGCGAAGACCAGGCCGATGGCGTCGGCCCCGGCTAGGGCGGCGGCGACGGCGTCCTCGCGACGAGTGATTCCGCAGATTTTGATTCGGATCATGGCCGGGCCTCGGAACGTCAGCGGCCGGCGTACATCGCCTCGTAATACTTCTGGTACTCGCCGGAGACGACGTGGTCCAGCCAGGCGGTGTGGGAGAGGTACCAGTCCATGGTCCGAGCCAGCCCCTCATCGAAGTTCAGCGACGGCGACCAGCCCAATTCGGTGCGAATCCGCGCGGCGTCGATCGCGTAGCGGAAGTCGTGCCCCGGCCGATCCTTTACGAACTTGATCAGCCGCTCCGGCTTGCCCATCCGGCGCAGAATGGTCTGCACCACCTGGAGGTTGGTCCGCTCGCTATTGCCGCCGATGTTATAGACGCCGCCAGGCCGCCCGCGGGTCAGCACCGCCCACAATGCCCGGCAATGGTCCTCGACGAAAATCCAGTCGCGGACGTTGGACCCGTCGCCATAGACCGGCAGCGGCTTGTCCTGCCGCGCGTTGTTGATCATCAGAGGAATCATCTTTTCGGGGAACTGGTAGGGACCGTAGTTGTTGGAGCAGCGGGTGATGACGACCGGCAGGCCGTAGGTGTGGCCAAAGGCCGAGGCCAGATGGTCTGACGCGGCCTTGCTGGCGCTGTAGGGGGAACGTGGATCGAGCGGCGTCTCCTCGGTGAAAAAGCCGGTCGCCCCGAGCGAGCCATAGACCTCATCGGTGCTGACGTGCAGGAAGCGGCCGACTCGGCACTCGCGGGCGGCCTCCAGCAGGTTCAGGGTGCCGACGACGTTGGTCTCGACGAAGGCGGCGGGGCCGGTGATGCTGCGATCGACGTGGCTCTCGGCGGCCAGGTGGGCGATGGCGTCGACGCCGTGGTCGCGGCAGGCGGCGAAGACGGCCCGCGGATCGCGGATGTCGGCGTGGACAAATGTGTACCGCGTGTCGCCGGCCACGTCGGCGAGGTTCTCCAGGTTGCCGGCGTAGGTGAGGGCGTCGAGGTTGACCACGCCCACGTTGTCGGTATTCGCCAGCAGGAACCGAACGAGGTTCGAGCCGATGAACCCCGCCCCGCCGGTGACGAGGACTCGCTTCGGATGAAACTCGGCGGTGGTCACGTCGATTGGCCCCGCTGAATCAACTCGTGAACGTGGTCGAGGCTCTCGAATGTCCCCGCGTCGCTCCACCAGCCCTGGAGCAGGCCGTGCGAGAGCGTGCCAGCCGCGAGGTAGGCGTTGTTCACGTCGGTGATTTCCAGCTCGCCGCGGCCGGAGGGCTTGAGCGTGCGAATAATGTCGAACACGCCGCCGTCGTAGAAATAAATGCCCGTGACGGCGTAGTTGCTCTTCGGTTGTTTGGGTTTTTCGACGATCCGGACCACCTTCCCGCCCTCGATCTCGGCGACGCCGAAGCGATGAGGATCGGGCACCTCCTTGAGCAGGATTCGCGCGCCGCGGCCCTGCTTCGTGAACTGGCCCACCTGGTCGCCGAGGCTGTCCTGGAAAATGTTGTCGCCCAAGATGACCGCCATCAGCGACCCGCCGCAAAAATTCTCCGCCAGGGCCAGGGCCTGGGCGATGCCGCCGGCTTCGTCCTGCACCTTGTAGGTGAACCGGGTCCCAAACTCCCGCCCGGAGCCCAGCAGGCCCACTACGTCGCCCATGTGCTCCACACCGGTGACGATGAGGATTTCCTCGATGCCGGCTGCCCGGAGCTTTTCCACCGGGTGGTAGATCATCGGCTTTCGGCCGACGGGCAAAAGGTGCTTGTTGGTGACTTTGGTCAGCGGTAGGAGCCGGGAGCCGGTGCCGCCTGCTAGGACGATGCCTTTCATGGGTTTCTGGACCTGCCTTCCGTGCGGGCCTTGCTTGGCGAGGAGACCGGCTCGTACCGCGGGTGGTCCGAACCGCTGGAGGATTGTACCTCCACGGGGGGCCACGTTCATCCCGAAAATCGATGCTTGCAGCCCGCCCCGACCTGGCGGGCTTTCGCACGGCGACCGGCGCTGTAAAGTACTCGCGGCGGCGGAGCCACGCACCCCGATCAAGACGTGAGATGATGAAAGACACGATTCGAGAGCTGATCCAGGAGGCGGCAGAGTCCATCAAGCGGCTCGACGATGGCCGGCAAGCGCAGATCGCCGACTGCGCCGCCCTGCTCATCGAGTGCTTCAATCGGGGCGGGGCCGTATTCATCTGCGGCAACGGGGGCTCCGCGGCCGACGCCCAGCACATCGCCGGCGAGTTGGCAGGCCGCTATCGCCGCAAGCGCCGCGCTCTGAATTGCATCGCCTTGACGACCAACACCAGCAACCTGACCGCCATTGCCAACGACTACGGCTACGAGCAGGTCTTCGCCCGCCAGGTTGAGGCCCACCTTCGCTCCGGCGATGTGCTGTGGGCGATCAGCACCAGCGGCCAAAGCGCCAGCGTGTTGGAGGCGGCCCAGGCTGCCCGGGCCAGGGGCGGCAAGGTGTTGGGCTTCACCGGCGCCGCGGGCGGCAACCTGGCCAAGCTGTGCGACGTATGTTTCACCGCCCCGGCGGAGGCGGCTTACGCGGTGCAGCAGCTTCATCTCCTGGCCTATCACATCATTTGCGATCTGGTCGAGCGGAGGATGGAGGAGCGGCCATAGCGGCGGGAACAACGTCGTTGCCCGCGGCTGCGGTTTCCGGACGCTTGCCGCCGCCTTGACTTGAGTTTCGGGGGCAACTAGGATGGTGGCATCATGAGCGTCGTCGGGATGATATTCAATGATTGCTGCGAGCGGCCGACGCGCCTCCAAAAGGCCGCACCGATGGCCTGCATGTGTTGTTGTCGCCGAATCCAGGCAGGAGGAACGTCCTGACGGCGACGGATCAGTAAGACGCATCGGCGACCTGATTTTCACCGGCCCGCGGGATGATTCCTGCGGGCCGTGTTCGTTTTACGGTTTCGACGCATACTGTGAGCAAGCCTGGAGGTTTTTCCTTGGGACTGCCCATCATCGAGCAAAGGCCCGGCCAAGCCGTCGGCGAGCACAGCCCGCCGGAAGAACTCGTCGCCTGGAGCCTGCGGAAGTTCGCCGACCGGCGGCTGGCCATCTCGACGTCCTTCGGCATGGAGGGCTGCGCGCTGGTCGACATGTACGCCCGGCACGGCAGGCCGATGGCCGTCATCTATCTCGACACGATGTTTTTCTTTCCGGAGACGTACGAGCTGCGCGATCGGCTGATCGAGCGATACCCGCACCTCTCGTTCGTCAATCGGGGCACGACGCTGACCGCCGATGAGCAGGCGGCCCTTCACGGGCCCGAGCTGTGGAAGTCGAATCCCGACCTGTGCTGCAAGCTTCGCAAGGTCGATCCGATGCACGGGGCCATGGCCGGCCTGGACGTCTGGATCACCGGTCTGCGCCGCAGCCAGTCCAAGGCCCGGTCGGCGATTCGCGTGTTGGAGTGGGACTGGAAGTACCAGATTCTCAAGTTCAACCCGCTGGCGTCGTGGGAGCGCGAACAAGTTTGGCGATACGTGCAGGAAAACGGCGTCCCCTACAACAAGCTTCACGAGCAGGGGTACCCGACGATCGGCTGCACGCATTGCACCGCGCCGGTGGCAGGGTACAAGCTCGGCGAGTATTCGAGAGAGGGGCGCTGGGCCGGCCAGATGAAGACCGAGTGCGGGCTGCACGGCGACGGCATCTAAAGGAGTGCGAGTAGGCCATGAACCAGGAAGGCGAGAAAAAAGAGTCGAAGGTCGAGGCGTACAAAAAGGCCAGCCGACGGCTTCGCGGAACGATCAAGGAAACACTCACCGGCGAGGCAAGCCATTTCCAGGAGGCCGACGCCAACCTGCTGAAATTTCACGGGACCTATCAGCAGGACGACCGCGACCAGCGCCGGGCCCTCCGCGATGCCCGAAAGGACAAGGCCTATGCGTTCATGGTCCGGCTGGCGATTCCCGGCGGGGTCCTCACGAGCGATCAATACTTGGCGCTCGACCGGTTGGCGGATTCTCACGGCAACGGATCGCTGCGCGTCACAACGCGCCAGGGCTTCCAATATCACGGCGTGATCAAGCAGAACCTGAAGGCGACGATCGCGGCAATCAACCAAACACTGCTCACGACGCTCTCGGCTTGCGGCGACGTCGAGCGGAACGTCATGGCCTGCCCGGCCCCACTCGACGATGAGCCCCATGCGCTGTTGCGTCAGGTCGCGCCCGAGATCGCCCGCGCCCTGCGTCCCGCCACCAAAGCCTACCACGAGATTTGGCTGGACGAGGAGCAGGTCGTCAGCACCGAGGAAGTGGAGCCCTTCTACGGCGAGACCTACCTGCCGCGGAAATTCAAGACCGGGATCGCCCTCGACAGCGACAACTGCGTCGATATCTACAACTACGACTGCGCGCTGGTGGCGATTGTCGCAGACGGTCGGGTCGCGGGATTCAATGTCCTCGTCGGCGGCGGGATGGGCATGACCCACGGCAAGGCCGACACGGTGGCCAGGCTCGCCGAGCCGCTGGGCTTTGTCGAGCCTGCCTTCGCGGTCGAGGCGGTCAAAACGGTCGCCGCCATCTATCGAGATCATGGCAATAGGGCCGACCGTCGGCACGCACGGCTCAAGTATCTCATCAACGAGTGGGGCATCGGCCGATTCGCGGAGGAGTTTCGTCGGCGGGCACGTTTTGTCCTTGCTCCATCTCGGCCGTTGCCGCCCCCGTCCTTCCACGACCACCTCGGGCGCAATCGCCAGAACGGCGACAAGTGGTTTTACGGCGTGTTCATCGAGAACGGCCGGATCATCGACCGCGAGGGCTCGGCAACAAAAACGGCATTGCGTGAAATCGTCGAGCGACATCGGCCCGGGCTTCGACTGACCCCGCATCAGAACGTCCTTTTGACCGACCTAACAGAATCGGCCGTGGACGAGATCGAGGAGACCCTCTTGGCCCACGGCGTCAAGCCTGCGTCGCGGCTCTCCGCGGCTCGTCGATTCTCGATGGCCTGCCCCGCTCTGCCCACCTGCGGTCTGGCCATGGCCGAGTCCGAGCGGCTCATGCCGTCGGTCGTCGATCGCTTCGAGGCGGAGTTGAACGCGCTGGGCGTCCGCGACGCGCCGATCACCCTGAGAATGACCGGCTGTCCCAATGGCTGCGCCAGGCCCTACACCGCGGACATCGCCTTCGTCGGCCGTCGGCCGGACGTCTATCACGTCTATGTCGGCGGCGGGATGGCGGGCGATCGGGTAGCCGACCTGTTCGCGGCGGATGTGCCGACAGACGACCTTGTCGACGTGCTTCGACCTCTGCTCAAGAAGTGGGCCGAGCATCGGACGGGCGGCGAGAGCCTGAGCGATTTCTATCAGCGGCTCGCAGGAAGCAGGCCGCGGCGAACGTCGATATCCGGCGATGAAGAGCCAACGTCCGCCACGATCCGCCTGGAGGTGATCCAATGATCGAGCGCCTTTTCTACGCCGGCGTCACCCACAAGACGGCAGCCGTCGCCGTGCGCGAACGGATGGTCCCGACCCATGAACGCATCGAGGAGATGCTGGATCAGTTGCGATCCTACGCTGCCGAGCGGCTGGTCCTCAGCACCTGTTGTCGCTTCGAGCTCTATGTCGTCGCTTCGGCCGATCGCGGCATCAGTCGGTTGGAGGACCTGGCAGCCGCCGCCAATCTGCCGATCGACGCGTTGCGCGGACATCTGCGCGTGCTGCGCGGCCCCGATGCCGCCGCGCACTGTCTTCGCGTCGCGGCCGGATTGGAATCACAACTGATCGGGGAGGGACAAGTTCTCGGCCAGCTTCGTGCAGCTTTTGAGTTGGCGAGCAGTCGCCGCGCGGTGGGGCCGATCCTTTCCGCGCTCTTTCGATCGGCCATCCACGCCGGCAAGCGCGTCCGCCACGAAACCGCCATCAATCAGTCGGCGACTTCCTACGCACACCTGGCGGTGGAGCGCGTGCGGCAGGCGTTGGGGCCGACCGGCGGGACGGTCCTGATCCTCGGCGCGGGAGGCCTGGCGGAGTGCGCGGCCTCGCTGCTCGCGAAGGAGGACCGGTATCGCATTGTCATTGTCAGCCGCCACCTCGAGCGCGCCGCCCGCCTGGCTAAGGGAATCGGCGCGTCGGTCGGCTCGATCGAGCAGTTGCCAAGCCTCCTGAATCGCGCCGCGGCGGTGTTCGGCTGCGCGTCGTCGTCGCGCTTTCTGCTGGAGGCTTCAGCTTTCAAAGAGGCGAGGCTTCGCCGGGGTATCGTGGTGTTCGACATGGCCGTTCCGCGCAACGTGGACCCAGCCGTCGGAAATCTGCCGGGCGTCGATCTCGAGCATCTCGACATGATGGCGGGAGACCATTCTCCACGCATCGCAGCCATCGTCCATGCCGAGCGGATCATCGGAGAGGAATTATCGCGGCTGCACCGATGGACCCGATGCCGACGGGACGTTCTCCTCGCGGGGCGAACAGGTTCATCCGCGGAGGGCGCGGCCGCATGAGGAAGCAGGCACTCATCCTGGCCGCACATGGCTCGCGCCAGGAGCCGTCCGTCAATGCATCGGTCCGCGCGCTCGCTAATGAGTTGGCAGGCAGCGGGTCATTCTGCGAAGTGCGCGCCGCGTTTCACCAGGGTGAGCCATCTTTTTCAACAGCGCTGGATGGCCTGGACTGCGACGAGGCCGTCGTTGTGCCGGTCATGACCAGCGAGGGCTATTACTGCGACCATGTCCTTCCGCGAGAGATGACGAAGAACCACCGCTTCGGGCAATTACGTGTGCGGCAGACCAAGCCGGTCGGGACGCATGCCCAGATGGCCTCCATCGTGCATCGCCGGGCTGGAGAGCTGGCCGCCCGGTTCGGCATCGACCGCGACCGAGCCCTCCTGGCGGTCATCGGACATGGCACGTCGAGGGAGCCGCGGAGTCGGCTGTCGACCGAGCGTCTCGTGGGAGCGCTCCAGCGAATGGGTTGTTACGGCGACGTGAAGGCGTTTTTCCTTGATGAGCGACCCGGCGTCGAGGAGATTGTCTCACAAGACGGCACAGATGGCGTGATCGTCGTGCCGTTTTTGATCGGCGCAGGACCGCACGTGCTGCTGGATATTCCTCGCCGGCTGGGAATCGTCGCGTCGTCTGAAGCTTCGCCGCCCTTCGTTTCGGTGATTCATGGCTGCGCCGTCGCCTGCGACTCGGCAATCGGCACGGACCCAGGGCTCGTGGAGATCATCGCCGACCTCGCGCTTAGTGAGTCTTCCGGCCGGATCGTAGACGCCCCGATCACGCGACTGGGCCGGACGCCGAATCGATTGCGCTTGGGCACTCGGGCCAGCGCCCTTGCTCGATGGCAGGCCGAGCACGTGGCGGCGCGGCTGCAATCTGCCGGCGCTCACGTAACCATCGTCGAATTGTCCACCGTCGGCGATCGTCAGACCGATCGTCCCATCGCAGACCTGCCCGGCGACGCGCCTTTCACCGCGGACATCGAGGCGGCCTTGGCCGAGGGGCGGATCGATCTCGCCGTCCACAGCCTGAAGGACCTTTCGGTCGCCGCGTGGCCCGGCCTCTGCCTTGCTGCCATCCTGCGGCGCGGCCCGGCTGGAGAGTCGCTGGTCGCCAACCGCCATGTGCCGCTTACCGGCTTGCCGGCGGGCGCCTTCGTCGGGACAAGCAGTCCGCGCCGCGCCGCCCAGGTGCTCGCCATGCGTCCGGACTTGCGAATTGCGCCAATCCGCGGGCCTGTCGAGGGAAGGGTTCGTCAAGTAAGTGATGGCCGCTTCGACGCCGCCATCCTGGCCACGGCCGGCTTGCAGCGGCTCGGCCTGATGCACGCAATCGCCGAGGAGTTGCCGATCCGCGATTTCGTTCCCGCACCCGGGCAGGGCGCCTTGGCCGTCCAGGCGCGGCAGGACGACGAAGCGGTTCTCGAATGGTGCGCCGCGTTGGACCACGACCAGACGCGCCGAGCCGTGGCCGCTGAGCTGGCCCTTTTCCGGCCGTTCGAGTTTGACCGCGAGCGCATCGCGGCGGCCTACGCCGAGGTCGGCGAGCGAATCAGCCTGCATGCTCGGTTGCTCTCGCCGGATGGGAGCACGGTGCGCGACGTGAACGTCGTGGGCAACGATCCGGCCGCGGTCGCGTCAAGTGCCATCGAGCGGCTCGCCCCAATGACCTTTGTGATCGAGGAGGCGTCGAATGTCTGAAGCGCGCGGCATCGTCTATCTTGTCGGGGCCGGTCCGGGCGATCCTGGCCTCATCACTGTCCGTGGTCTGGAACTGCTGCGAAACGCAGACGTCGTGGTGCACGATCGGCTGATCGCCCTGAGTCTTCTCGACCTGGCGAGGCCCGGAGCCGAGATCGTCGACGTCGGCAAATCGCCCGGACATCACCGCGCTTCGCAGACCGAAATCAACGCGCTACTGGTCGAGCGGGCGCGAGCCGGTCGCGCGGTCGTTCGGCTCAAGGGAGGAGACCCGTTCGTATTCGGCCGCGGAATGGAGGAGTATGAGGCATGCCGCCGCGCGGGGGTTGTTTGCGTCATCGTCTCCGGGGTCACCAGCGCGATCGCCGCGCCTGCCGCCGCCGGCATTCCCGTCACCCATCGCGGCGTCGGCCGCAGTCTGGCCATCGTCACCGCCAGGACCCGTGAAGATGAGGACGGCTCCGATCTGGACTTTGCGGCACTTGCCCGCCTGGACACGGTCGTTGTCTTGATGGGCCGGACGGCGCTGCGTCGCGTAGCGGGCGCGTTCATCGCGGCCGGCAAGGACGCGGCCACGCCTGTCGCCTGCATACAGGATGGCACGACCTGCCGGCAGCGCACGGTGGTTGCCGATCTGGCCACCATCGCCGATCGGGCCGACGCCGCCGACCTGCGCGCGCCGATCGTGACGGTGATCGGCGAGGCGGCGCGCTATGCCGGATCGGAGCGTCAGCCCGGAGGCGGCCTATCGACCAAGCGGGTCGTGGTGACCGGATCGACCACCTCCACCAGGAGGCTGCGACGGCTGCTGGCAGACGCCGGCGCGACCGCGTTGAACTGTCCGCTCATCAACATCAGCTACCCGGAGTCGTGCGAGGTTCTTGACGCCGCGATCCGCGACATGGACAAGTATGACTGGATCGCATTCCCTTCGGTCCATGCCGTTCACGGCTTCTGGCGCGGATTGAAAAAACGGGGGCTGGACGCGAGGGCGCTCCATGTGACGCGCATCGCGGCGGTCGGCCCACAGACGGCGCGGGCCCTGCGGCGCCGAAGCGTTGCCGCGGACCTCGTTCCCGACGACTTCACTGCGAAGGGGCTGGCGGAAGCGATGCGATCGCTCGTGGCGGGCCACAGGATACTGCTGCCGTGCGGCGACTTCTCCCGGGCGGAATTGTCGGCGGCCTTGCAGGCTCATGACGCCGTCGTCGAGCGCGTGACGGTCTATCACAACCGGCCCGCATCACCGACACCGGAAACTCTGCGCAGCGTCGCTTCAGGCTCGGATGCTGTGCTCTTTCGCAGTCCGTCGGCCGTAAGGCGCTCGGCGGAACTGGGCCTGGATTGGAGCGGCTCGGCCGTGGCATGCATCGGTCCGACCACCGCCTCCGCCGCCTTGCAGGCGGGCCTGTCGGTAGCCGTCGTGGCCGAGCGTCACTGCGATGACGGCCTGGTCGCCGCGTTGAAAGGATATTTCACCTCGAATGGAGACTGCCCATGAGCGCGCTGCCGCGCCGTCGACTCCGTCGACTTCGAGACCGGGCTTCGATCCGCGATATGGTCCGCGAGACGAAGCTCTCGATGAGTGACTTCATCTACCCGTTGTTTATTGCTGAGCGGCCCGAGGATGCCGGGCCGGTGCCGTCGATGCCCGGCGTCTCGCGGCTTGGGCTCGACGATCTCGATGGAGAGATCGAGCGGATCGCATCGCGGGGCATCCGGGCGGTGCTGCTGTTCGGCATTCCCGCCGTCAAGGATGCGGCCGGCTCCGCGAGCCACGATGAGAATGGCGTCATTCCGAAAGCCATTCGCCGCATCAGGGGCCTGCGCGACGACCTCGCCATCGTCACCGACGTGTGTCTGTGCGAATACACCGAGCACGGTCACTGCGGCCTCCTTCGCGAGGGGCGCATCGACAACGATGCCACCAATGGAATCCTCTGCCGCATCGCCCTCGCTCACGCCGCCGCCGGCGCCGACCTGGTCGCGCCAAGCGCCATGATGGACGCCATGGTCGCGGCGATCCGCGGAGCGCTCGACGCGGCAGGTCGGTCGGACGTCGGGATTCTCTCTTACGCCGTAAAGTACGCGTCGAGCTTTTACGGTCCCTTCAGGGACGCGGTCGCCTGCGCACCGAAGTTCGGCGATCGCCGCGGACACCAGATGGACCCGGCGAACGCCCGCGAGGCGCTGGCCGAGGCGGCGTTGGACGTCGCCGAGGGGGCCGACATGCTGATGGTCAAGCCGGCCCTGGCGTACCTGGACGTGATCGCAGCGGTGCGACGGCGCTTTCCGGATCATCCGCTTGCGGCTTACCAGGTCAGCGGGGAATACAGCATGATCAAGGCCGCGGCCGCCAACGGCTGGCTGGACGAGCGGCGCGTCGTGCTGGAATCGCTCCTGGCCATCAAGCGGGCCGGCGCCGACATCATCATCAGCTACTTCGCCAAGGACGTCGCGGACTACCTGCCCCAATGACCACCGATCATTCCACAGAGTGGTTCGACCGCGCCAGGGCCCTGCTGCCCGGCGGGGTCAATTCGCCGGTCCGGGCCTTTCAGGCCGTCGGCGGGACGCCCAGGTTCATCCAACGAGCCCAGGGCTGCCGGCTCATGGACGTGGACGGCCGCGAGTATCTGGATTATGTCGGGTCCTGGGGGCCGATGATCCTCGGCCACGGCAACCCCGCCGTCACGCAGGCCATCGCGGAAGCCGCCGCCTGCGGAACGAGTTTCGGCACGCCGTGCCCATTGGAGGTCGAGCTGGCCGCGGAGATCGCCGCCAGGGTCCCCTCGATTGAACGGATTCGCATGGTCAATTCCGGGACCGAGGCGGTCATGAGTGCCCTTCGCGTGGCCCGCGCCGCCACCGGCCGATCTTACATCCTCAAGTTCGAGGGCTGCTATCACGGACACGCCGACGCCCTCCTGGTCAAGGCCGGTTCAGGCGTCGCTACTTTAGGGCTGCCGAACTCGCCGGGCGTGACGCACGGCGCGACGGAGACGATGCTCGTCGCCCCCTACAACGACTTGGCCGCGGTAGAGCGCGCTTTCGAGCGCCGCGGCCGCGACATCGCCGCGGTCATCGTCGAGCCGGTCGCCGGCAACATGGGCGTCGTGCCGCCGGTTGAGGGATTCCTGCCTGGGCTCCGCAGGCTGACGCGCGACGCAGGGGCGCTGCTGGTCTTCGACGAGGTGATGACCGGCTTCCGCGTGGAACGCGGCGGGGCGCAGGCCCTCTATCACGTCACGCCGGACCTGACCACGTTGGGCAAGATCATCGGCGGCGGACTACCGGTCGGCGCGTACGGAGGCCGGGCCGACCTCATGGAACTCGTCGCCCCCGCGGGGCCGGTCTATCAGGCCGGGACGCTCGCGGGCAATCCCGTGGTCATGGCGGCTGGTTGGGCCACGCTGCGCGAGCTGGACGATCAGGCATATGCGGAATTGGAGGCTCGCTCCGCGCGATTGGAGCGCGGTCTACAGGCCCTGCTGGAGCAACACCAGGTCACGGGGACCGTCCAGCGCGTCGCATCGATGTTGACGTTGTTCTTCGGGCCTTGCGCCGTACGAAACTTCCACGATGCCGCGGAGGCGGATCATCGCCGGTTCGGGGCGTTCTTTCGCGCCATGCTCGAACGCGGTGTGCATTTGCCTCCCAGCGGCTACGAGGCCTGGTTTATCTCGCTGGCCCACGATGACGAAGCGATCGCCGCCACCCTCGACGCCGCCGATGCGTCGCTCCGCGCCTAATCCAGTCCCGCGCCACAGGCGATCAATCCATTGCAGGGTCGTGCCGCGCCGCGATGGACTGGAGGCGCTGCGGCCCGGTCGCCGCTGTGAGCACCGTTCCGTCGGCCATTTCGTGCGAATAGTGGACCGATAGCCGCCGAGAAAGATCCTCGCGCGAGGGAGAATAGCGCCGCCAAGCAAGGCGGTCGAAATAGACAATGACGGCGCCGTCCGACAGCGCTTCGGCAAGCTCGCTGAGCGGAGCGGAATCGGTCGCAGCGCCGCCCACATCGTAGGAGCCAAGCTTCGCGTCCGGCAGCCAAATCGCTCGTCGGCCGGTCAGGACGTAGATCGCATCCGGACCATTTGAATACATGCGCGTTTCGGCCGGGAGTTGCCGCACCGCCGCGATGGTCGGCGAGCTGCGCCACTTCCCGTCGTGATAGCCCTGTCCGCCGAAGCCGGATGAATCCGCGAACCACAGGCCGTAGTCCACCGCCCGCGGAACGTTCGTCGCCGTCGCCCCGCAGAGAAAGACCAGGGCGACCACGGCGATCCGCTTGTTGCGCGAATCTCGGCGAAAGAATTCGTAACCCGAAAGGACTACCAGCAGCAGTCCCGGCCCCATGAGCGGCAGGAGGATGCGGTCATCGAAGGTGAAGGTCCGCCCAAACAACAGGATCGCGGTCACCAGAAACGTCGGATAGGCGATGACGAACAGGCCCATGGCCCAGCAGAGCTTCGCTCGATAGCCGTCCTCGCGCTTCTGGGCGGTGGCGTCATGACTGGAGAGTCGGCCCTGAAAGGCCGGCCCGCGGCGGGCCATGACCAAAAAGAGGGCGACCAGCGCGGCCACGACCACCGTGACCGCCACTTGCCCGACCGGTCCCGGCCACCATCGAGCCAGCGGCCATGGCCACACCCAGCCGGTGATCACCTCCGGCAGACGGCGAACATGGGCCAGTTGCCGCATGGCCGGCGAGTCGGCCGCGAAGACCGGTGCCTCCGCCGTCAACTGGGTGCGGGCGAATTGCAGCCACGTCGGCCCGCCAGGGGTCATGGGCAATAGGGCGATTCCCGCCGCGCATCCCGCCGCGAGCAGGCGAGGTCGCCATCGTCCGCCGCCGAGCAGCAGGGCCAGGAAGGCCGTCAGGGCCAGGGCCGCGCCGGCGTAGCGAGTCAGGATGGCCAACACCCCGGCCGCACAGGCCGCGATCAACAACGGCCGTCGATTCGATGCGGCGAAGGCGGCGATCAGCGCCAGGGTGCTCCAGCCGAAAAACAAGAACGCCGGCTCCGACCAAGCCATGGCGTGCACGGCGATCATCAATCGGCTGGTGGCGGCGAGCATCGCCGTCGCGGCCGCCACGAGCGCGCTGCCGGTCGCGCGGAACGACACCCATGCGAGGACGCCCACGGTGGCCGCGAAGAAGCCGGCATTCATCCAGCGAACCGTATCGAGGGCGTCGGCGCCGAGTCGTTCGAACCCCGCCAGGAGGATTGGAAGGAGCGGACCGAGCTGGGTGCCGAGGGGCGTGGGCGAGGCGCTGCCCCAGGGAATGGTCAGTCCTTCGCCGGCGGCGAGTTGCCTGGCCGCGCCGATGTAATAGGCCGAGTCGATGCTCAGCCCGGCGCCGTGTTCCGTCGCGGCGAGGCCGACGGTCAGGGCGAAGGCGGCGGGGCACAGCGCGGCCAGGGCGGCCGATCGACCGGTTCGGCGCCGATTCCCATCCAGGTCAGGGCGATTCTCGTGAACGTGCATGATCGGTGGCCGTGACGGGAGTCAAGGATCGCGGCGCGGTCCAAGCTGGATGCAGCGAGGTTGGTTCATCTAGGTCATGAACTGCACGGCCTGTCGCATCAGGAGCGGCAGGTTGGTGTAGGTTTCCTTTCGCAGGGCCACCTTTCGGAGGAGGTGCGACGGCCGCAGATAAAAGCTGCGGAAGGCCCTCTTGTACATTCGGAGGACGTGTTCCCTCTTGAGGCGGCCCAGCTCGAAATAGACCACGTTCTCATAGGGTCCGAACTGGTCGTAGTCCTTCACCAGCCATCGCCCCTCGCGGTCGATCCGGTCCCATAGGGTCGTGCCGGGAAACGGCGTGGCGATGGTGAACTGGGCCCGATCGAGCGGCAACGAACATGCGAAGTCGATGGTCTGCTGCATCTCCTCCAGGGTCTCGTCGGCGCTGCCGAAGATGAAGAACGCGCCGGTCTGGATCCCGAGCCGGCTGGAGGCCTCGATGGCTCGCCTCACCTGCTCGATGGTGTTCTGCTTGAAGATGATCTCGTTGCGGACGCGCTCCGATCCGCTCTCGGCCGCGAACCATGCGTCGATGCAGCCGGCTCGCTTGCAAAGCCGCAGGAAGTCCGGCGTGACGTTCTCGACGCGCGAAATGCCGTTGGGGATCGACCAGCGGATGCCCAGGCTCCTGCGGATGAGCAGGCGGCAGATGTCTTCGGCCCGGCTGGTGATGAGATTGAAGACGTCGTCCTGGAACTCGACAAAGTTCACGCCATAGTCGCGCATCAGCCACTCGATCTCCTCCACGACCCGCTCCGGCGACATCGCCCGGAACTTCTTGCCGAAGGGTTGATTGGCCGCTGAAGTGCAGAAGGTGCACTTGAAGGGGCAGCCCCGCGAGGTCATCATCGAGCCGCACTTCAGTCCTCGGGCCGTGATCCAGGTCGGGCGGGTCGGCTGGAACAAATGGTGTGGAAAGAGGTGATAGGCGGGGCGCGGCAGATCGTCGAGTTCGGCCGGGATGGTCGCCTTGCCGTTGTGGACGATGGATCCGTCCGGACCTCGGTAGGCCAGGCCCGGGAGCGTGTCCCGCGCGGGCGGGTTGCGAAGGTTTTCGATGAGGTCGCAGACCAGGATGTCGCCCTCGCCGATGGCCGCGAAGTCCACATAAGGCGATTGCAGGGCGTCGTCGGGCCGGGCCGTCGGGTGCGGACCGCCGAGGATGATCTTGCAGTCCGCGTTCCATCGGGTCTTGATTCGCTCAGCGAGGGCGACGGCGGCCTTGAATGCCGCGGTGATGGTGTAGAAGCAGACCAACTCGGCGTCGCGTAGTTTCCCGGGCAGGGCCGCCTCGCGCTCGAGATTGCAATCATGCACGCAGACGTCGTGCCCCCTCGCCTCCAGGGCCGCGGCCATGTAGGCCAGGCCGAGGTTGATTGTGTGCGCGGTATCGAAGGTGATGCGGTTGGGCTTGGGATAGATCAGGACGACTCGGGACATCACGTCGCCCCCTTTCCGCTGCGCTTCACGGCCACGATGCGAAGCAGCGGCCCCCAGCCGCGCCCGCGCGACCGCCGTCCGAACAGACGGTTGGTGACCGGCGTCAGCCCGAACCAGTGATAGGACACGGATACGTCGAGCCCGGCCTCCTTCAGCAGCCGGACGACGTCCGCGCTGTTCACGCCGTTTTCGCGGTATTCGGCCAGGGCGTAGGTGGCTTCGTCCAGCTCACCGCCGGCATCGGCATACCTGCGGCCCGCGCCGCGCAGCTTTCGATAGGCCGCCAGCGGCCAGCGAAATCGCCTGTAGAAATCCGCGTCCATGTCATGGTCCGACCAGAAGGCTCCGCCGGGACGCAGGATGCGGGCGACTTCGCGTGCCATCGACCCCGTATCGTAGAGATGGTGCAGCACGGCGAAGCAGCTCACGACGTCCGCCGATTCGCTCGCCAATGGCAGGGCGTCCACGTCGGCCGTAAGGCGATAGGTTGCGATGGGACCGGCCGCCGAGAGGATCCCGTGGGAAAGATCCATGGCCAGGGTTTTCGCGAAGAGGCCCTGCGCCGCGAGCGTCACCACTCCGCTGCCGCTGCCGAGGTCCACCAGCAGGCCGTTGCCGTGCTCGACGGCCAGCGCTTGCAGCCGTTGGCGAATCCAGCGCGAAAGCGTCCCGTCTCGACGGCCGTCGACCGTCTCGTACCGCCCGGCCACGGTGTCGTAGAGCGTACGGTTGGCCCGCTTGACGGTCTCGGCCGTAATCAATTCGGAATTCATGCCGTCGCCCTCGAAGGCAGGGCGATGAGCCCCTCGCGAAGGTAGTATTCCCAGGCGTCGGCGAGCGTGGCGGTGAAGGAGCGGCGCGCGCGCCAGGAGAGCTCCAGTTCGGCGCGGCGGCAGGAATAGAATTTGTACGAAAACGTATCACCCACGATCTGCGGCGTGAGCAGCCGGCTGCCGGTGATCCACTGGATCAGCCAGGCCGCGGCCATCATCGGCCGCCGAGCCGCGGCGGGCATGGGAACGATGATCGGACGACGCTCGATCACATGGGCGATATGTTCGATGATCTCTCGAAATCGAAGGTTTGCCCCGCCGAGGATATAACGGACGCCGGCCCTTCCACGTCGGGCGGCGGCGCGGATACCCGCGACCACGTCGTCGATGTCGATCACGTTCGAGCCTCCGGACGGCACGGGAATGATCCTGGCCTGCGCCACCTGTCTGACGAGCGTCCCGGAGTTCAGCGATCGATCGCCGGTGCCGAAGACCGTCGTGGGATTGACGATCGTGACCCATTGGCCGCGATCGACCGCCTCCAGGGCGTGCCGCTCAGCCGCGAGTTTGCTGGCGAGATAGGGGTTTCGCCGGACGAGCAGTGGGTCCAGGGGGCTGTCCTCGTCCAGCACGACGGATGGGTCATGCGATATGCCCATGGTGCAGGCGCTGCTCACGATCACGGAGCGTCGCACGCCGGCCTGACAAGCGGCGGCGAGGATCCGCCTCGTGCCTTCCGCGTTTACTCGTAGAAGTTCAGCCGATTCGGCGGGATTGAAGGAGACTCTGGCCGCCAGGTGATAGACGATGTCGTGGCCCCTCATGCAGGTGGTCAGATGCTCGACGCCGTCCTCCATCGAGGCCGGTCGGGTGGCGACGCCGATCGGCAAATCCTGCGCCTCGCTGCGGACCAGGGCGGTCACAGAGTCGCCGGCCCGAAGAAGCTCGCCGATGAGCCTGCGCCCGATGAATCCGGTTGCTCCGGTGACGAGGGCGCGCATGGGGGAAAGTGGTCTCTCGCAATTGATTTGGCGGTCCGCCCGGTCGGGCGCCGGGCCGATTCGCAGCCGACCGCTTCTCGCCGCTTGATGCATATCGACGGCCGGTCGGAGCGCGGATAAGCCGACTTGGCGCGGCGACCGATAATGTTCCTGTGAGAATGGCGGGAGGAGCGAGCAGCCGCCCGAAGACAAGCGGCTGATCACGACGTAATGGGCCGCTTCAAACCCGGTGTGCGATGGACCGCGGCCTTCCGAGCCGCGGCCTTCAGGCCGCGCGGCCGTTCGCAATCCAGGTTCTGATACGGCTCTTCAGGACCTGCCGCCGCCGGCAAGCTCGGACATCTCCTTGCGGGCCAGCTCGGCGAATTCAGTGTCGGGGCACTCGTCGATGATCCGCTTGTAGTATCGCGCGGCATCGTTATGCGCGCCGTGCTTGGCCATGAGCCGGGCGGAATTCAGCCAGGATTTCGCTTTCTTCTCGGCCTCCGCCTTGCGAATGGAGGCCATGATGCGCTTATTCCCCTTGATCTTTTTCAAATGGGCTTTCGCCGTGCGGCCGGCCTCCGTGCTCTTGAACGATTTGACTAGCTCCTCAAAGCCCGACACGGCCTTGACGTATTGCTTCTTCCTGAGATGTTCTTCGGCTTTCTTCAATGCGAGCTTCGCGGCCTCTTCGCCGAGCAGGCCTCGTCCCTTCGGGGGGTTCTTGGCGATCAACTTCTTGATCTGCTCCTCGACCTGGACAGGGTGACCCTTCCAGGCGACTTTGCCGTCCGGGTCCACGAGGAACATCGTGGGATAGCCATCGATCCCAAAGGCGTCGCGCGTGGTCGCCGCCTCATCCCCGACGATGTAGGGGAGCTTCATGCCTTTGACGTACGGAGCGACGAGGGAACTCGACTCGTAGGAGAGGGCGACCAGCAGCACGCCCTTGTCTTTATATTTTTTTTGCATCTCGACGAGATGCGGAATGCCGGATCGGCAAGGCCCTCACCACGTGGCCCAAAACTCGACCATGACGATCTGGCCCTTGAGGTGATCGGAGGTCAGGCGTTTAACCTGCTTCGGGAGGTTGTACCACGATCCGGCCACGATCTCGGGCGCTTTGTCGCCGACTTTCACGTCGGCCAGCGCCGGCATCGAGGCACAGGCCAGCGCCGCGGAGGCAAGCAGGCTTCGTGCTCTCATTTCGCGATACTCCGTGAGGCGCACTCGACGGCGGCTTGACGACAACGAGCGCCACGTCGATGTCGCCGAACGCCGGCTCGACTCGGGATTGTACGGTGACGGCCTCGTCAACCGCAACCCGCCGATGGAATGCCGCGAATTCGAATGGAAACCTATGCCATCGAAGCCGGCGCTACGGGCCTCAGCGTCTCGTGGAGCGATTCCAGCAGGGCCTCGAGGCGGCCGATGGAAACATCGAGTTCCAGCCGCTTGGCGTCGGCCCGGAGGATGTCGCTCACCAGCGCCGTCTGACGGGCTCGAAGCTGCTCGTCGATCTGTTCCACCAGTTCGCGGCGGTCCACAAGCTGCGCGGTCAGCGCCGTGTCGAGCGATTCCAGCAAGCTGCGCGCTCCCTCTGCGGCCAACGTCGCGGCCTGAAGGTCGTGAATGATCTGCTCACTACGACGGCTCAGTTCCTCCACTGTGGCCATCTCGATTCGCGCATCGGCCGCCGCAGCCGATCCAATCCGTGTCTGGCCGATGACGGGCGAGGGGGTATCGTCTAGGCTCATCGACTCGCGAAGAGATTCCGCCTGGCGATAGAGCGTCACCAGCTTGCGCCGTTGGGCGCGGGTGTAAACGGCCAACGCTCGAACGAATCTGGCGGGATCATCGGGCGACAGCCGTGCCGCCACCGCGTCCGGCACTTCCATGCCCAGCGCCCCCATCAGTTGCGTGCAGAATTCATTGATGTTCAAGCCGGAATCGCGCCGCGACCGCTCCACTTCGCGGGCTTCGACTTCCATCAATCGTCCCGACAATCGAACAAACTGTCGGCGCAGCCGCAGGCAGACCAAAGCGGCGAGGACGAGCAAACCGAGCGCACAGAGTCCGTAGAGGACTGGGCCGACGCCTGACAGGCCGTTGAGCATCGACAGAATAGGAGCAGATTCCCGGTGAAACGCCACGTCGAGTCTATCGGCCTTCCGGTCCCGACATGGCGATTGAAGCGGCGGGCGGATCGTTCGTCCGTCGGGCTCATCCTGCCTGAGGCGGTGCAACTGTTGCGCGTCGCCTCGCCGCAAGGGAGCGCTCCAAACCGTCGCATCCCGCCATCAGCAGACCCATTCGACTGCCGTAATCCTCTGTGGATTCGATGATTAGTCACTGCCTAGAAGATTCTTGTGCTGCGTGGATGCCGTTCATGGCACGCGACGTGCCTTGCACAGGTGTCGTCGGGTGCGCCGCAGTGATGGCGCGCCCCGAGAAGATTCATGAGCAGCACGCGATTCGACAACTTGGCCTCGCAGCACCATGACGGCGTCGTGGGAGCCGCGGACCTCGATTGGGCCGTGCTCGGAGCGCGAATTCGAAAGGCCGCAATGGTGGCCAGCACATGGCACATGGGACTCGCCGTCGGCGTCGGTCGGCAGCGCCGCGACGGGGCCACGCCGGGCGGAGCGGGCCGTGATGAGCCAGCGGATCGACAGCAAGGGATTGCGTAGGCGGAGCCTCGAAATGGTTTATGGACTTTGGCAGTCAGCGGCCGGCTTGCAGACGCAGGAGTATCGGCAGGCCGTGATTGCAAACAACCTGGCGAACGTGGACACGCCCGGCTTCAAGCCGGACCGGGTTACGTTTCAGGAGCGGCTTAGCGCCGCCGTCGCGCAGCCATCACTGAAGGCCGGCCACTCCGTGCTCGATCGGCTGACCGGCGGGCTGTTCGAGGCCCCCGTGTACACGGATTTTTCGAATGCGTCGTTCGAGCCATCGCAGGGTCCCTTGGACCTGGCGATCGACGGCGACGGCTTCTTTACCCTGAGAACAAGGGAGGGCCTTCGCTACACGCGGGATGGGCGGATGATGATGGACGCGAACGGAAACCTGGTCCACGCGGCGACCGGGGCCGCGGTGATCGACGGCCGGGGGGTGCCGATCGGCCTGGACCGCGATTCACGCGACCCGATCGAGATCAACGGACTCGGGCAGCTCAGGCAGGGCGAGAACGATGCCGGCCGGCTGGCGATCGTGGATTTCGCTGATCGGCAGGCGCTCCAAAAGATCGGACAAAACCTGTTCTCAGCCGATGGCGTGCCGCAGATCGAAGCCACCGGCTCGGTTCGGCAGGGGATGATTGAGGACTCATCCGTGGAGCCGATGACGGCGCTGGTGGAGATGATCGAGGTCACCAGGACCTACGAGATGAACGCCAGGATGCTTTCCATTCAGGACGAGACGTTGGGACGCGTGGTGAACGAACTCGGACGCATCGGATAGCGAGGCTCGGGCCGCCGCCCAATTCGGCGGTCGGTTTTGTAGAGGCACGAATCGATGGGAATCCAGGCGCTGAATACGGCCTCGACGGGCATGAAGGCCATGGACTTCAAGCTCAACGTCGTCGCCAACAATCTGGCGAACATCGAGACGGTCGCCTTCAAGAGATCGCGGGCCAATTTCGAAGACCTCCTTTACCAAACGTTGGAACAGCCGGGCCTGCGCAACGGCCTCGATGTTCCGCTCCCGATGGGTCAACAAGTGGGCCTGGGCGTCTTCGTTTCGGGAACGCAGCTTGATTTCACGCAGGGCAGTCTCGATCCGACGGGGTTGCCGTTGGACATGGCCATCGAGGGCGACGGGTTCTTCCAGGTGCAGGCCTTCGTCGATGGCCAGGAAAAGACGCTCTACACCCGAGCCGGCAACTTCACCCAGAACGCCAACGGTGAGATTGTTCTGGGCAACAGCCTCGGGGCCCGATTGGAGCCGCAGATCACCATTCCGCAGGACGCGGTGGAGATTCAGGTCTCGCCGAACGGGTTGGTGGCGGTGCGCAGCCAGGGGGCGCTGGAGTTCCAGGACGTCGGCCAGATTCAGCTTGCGCGGTTCATCAACGCGCCGGGGCTCAAGCAGCTTGGCAAGAACCTGTACGACCAGACCGACGCATCGGGGCCGCCGATCGTGGCCAACCCGGCCGAGGACGGCAACGGAGCCATCCTGCCGAACACCCTGGAGCTCTCGAATGTCGATCCGGTTCGGGAATTAGTCGAGCTGATCCGGACGCAACGGTCCTTCGAACTGAATTCGCAGTCGATCCAAAGCGCCGATCAGACCCTTCAGACGGTGAACAATCTCAGGAGGTTCTAGTAACGACTAGCGCATGAGACCGGCGGTGTCAGTCGGTCAGCGGAGCAGGGACGGCGGAGACGTCAAGATGAGCGAACGAGGACATGGATGTTGGATCGCGGCCCTCTTGGGGGCGGGAGCCGCCGCAAGCTGGTCCTCGAATCTTTTGGGCGGCGAGATTCGCGTCTGGCCGACGGCGGCGGTGAGCGGGGACGCCGTCTGCCTGGCAGACGTGGCCGAGCTTCGTGGATTCGACGTCGGCACGGCCCAGGCCTTGTCGGCGGTCGAGGTCTTTTCCGCGCCGCGCGCCGGCGGGCAGTTGCTGCTTCGCGCGGAGGACATCCGCGGGGCATTGGTCGAGTCCGGAGCGAACCTGAGGCAAATCACGATCTTTGGTTCGTCGCGCTGCAAGGTCTCCAAGCCGGCAGCGCCGCCGCAAAAGGCGCGCCCCACAAAATCGCCCACAAATTCGCGGCCGCCAAGCAAGCCCACTCCGATCAAGACCGATCCTCAACGCCGACCTGAGCGGCCGACCGAGCCGTCCAGCGACACACTCGAGGCGGCATTGCGTGATTTCATCGCCGCCAGGTTGTCGGACCACGATGGAAGGCTGGACGTGAGATTCAGCCCGACCAGCGTCGAGAGTCTCAACCTCACGAATCCGCCGTACAAGTTTCACATCCGCCCGCGAGACGAAAACTCACTCGGCCTGGTCTCCTTCGAGATCGGCGTGAGCCTGGGCGATGAGCCGGATCGGATCATCCCCATCATTGCCGAAGTCGCCTTGGTGAAGCAGGTTGTCGTGGCCAAGCGGGCGATCAACCGCGGCGAGCGGATCGAGGGCCGGGCGGTGAGATTTGAAGAGAGGCGATTCACCGACCACCGATCGATCGGAGTTACAGACTTGCAGGAGATCATCGGCCAGCAGAGTCGCGGGCTTGTCAGGCCCGGCGAGATGCTGACCGCCTCCGGCGTTGCCCCCATGCCCCTCGTTCAACGGGGGCAGCCGGTCACCATTTGGATGCGCCAAGGTGGTTTCGTGATCCGGGCGACGGGCAAGGCCCAGCAAGCGGGAACGCTTGGCGAGACCATCGAGGTCCTTCGCGATGGGACCCGTCGCAAGCAGGATTTGTTCGAGGCTGTGGTGACGGGGCCGGGAACGGTGACTCGGTCGGATGCCCGGCAGGTGGCGCTTCGCTAGGCGCCCGAGGAGACGGTTTGCGTGAGACGTTGGCCAGTAATAGCACTGCTCTTATTCGCTCCGACCGGCGCGGTCGTGGGGCAGAGTTCATCTCTGTTTCTACAGGCCGAGGAGCGAAGGTCGATGGATGCGGAGGCGTCAACGCAGCCGGCCGCGAACGGGGCAATCCGCAGCAACGCGGGAGCCCTCAGGTCTGCCGCCCCGCCCAGGAACCTCGCTCTGGCCCAGGTGTCGCTGACGGCGATCGTGCCGGTCGAGCCGCGATTGATCCAGGTGAACGATCTGATCACGGTCATCGTCCGGCACCGGCTGCGGTATCAAAGCGAGGCGAGGAACAAGCAGGAGAGCGAATGGGACGTTCAAAGCCAGCTCGACGCGTGGTTCCGCTTCCATGACCACCGCTGGGTGCAGCAGGACTTCGAGCGCGGGACGCCCGAAATCAGTTTCCGCAATCAGAACGACCTGGAGAACAAGGGCCGAGCCGACCGCAAGGACATCTTCGAAACCCGGGTCATGGCGAAGGTGCTGGACGTCAAGCCGAACGGCAACCTGATCATCGTGGCTCGGTCGCGGGTCAAGATCGGCGAGGAGGCCCAACTGATTCAGGTGACTGGGGAGTGCAACAAGGACGACATCGGCCCCGACGGGAGCATTCTCAGCGACAAGGTCTTTGCCCTCGAAGTATTGACGGAAAACGAGGGGTCCATGCAGGACGTGGCCAACAGGGGTTGGCTGAAGCGATTCTTGGACGAGGTGAAGCCGTTCTAGTTCCATGACAGATCAATCGCAAATTCTCGGGGTTGCGGATGGACGGCGGAGCCGATCGCCCCGCGCCGGCCGCTGGGCAGCGGCGTTTTGTGCTCTGTCGCTGGCTTCTCCGCCGGCCTGGGCAACCCGCATCGCCGATGTGACCCACCTTCAGGGCCGACGGGAGAACCACCTAGTGGGCTACGGACTGGTGATCGGCCTGCCTGGAACGGGCGACGGCGGAAAGTACCTCGCTTCCATCGCCCAGCTTCAGGCCATGTTGGCCAAGTTCGAGATTCCGGTCCCGGCCTCGGCGCTCACCGACACAAAGAACGTCGCCATCGTCATGGTGGAGGCGACGATCCCCGAGAACGGCGTGAGAGAGGGAGACCGTGTGGACGTGCGAGTCAGCTCGAGCGGGGCGTCGAAGAGCCTCACGGGCGGGCATCTGGTCCCGACGCCGCTCCAGGGGCCGGGACTGGATCGGGTATTTGCCTTCGCCAGCGGCCCGATCCGACTGACCGATCCGAAGATCAAGACCACCGGCATCGTCGTCCAGGGGGCGACGATGGAGGCCGACGTCATACACAACTACATCACCGAAGATTGGGAGGTGTCGCTGGTCATTGAGGACGTCCACGCCAGCCATGCCCTGGCCGCGGTAATCGCCCAGATGATCAACGAGATGGCCTCCGAGGTGGGGCAGATGCGCATGCTCGCCAGGGCCTTCGGACCGAAGACGGTGACGGTCACGATCCCGCAGACCGACCGCGAGAACCCCGCGGAATTCATCGCCCGCATGGAGAACACCGAGTTGCTCATGCCGCCCGGCGAGGCGCGCGTGGTGATCAATCGCCAGACCGGAACGATTGTGATCGACGAGGCGGTGGAGATCGGCCCCGCGGTGATTTCGCACAACGGGATGTCGATCGTCACCACCCAGCCGCCTCCCAATCCGGCGGAGGAGCAACCGCCGACGGAGTCCTACGTGGCCTCGATCGACGCGCCGGGGCGTGACAACCGAGGGGCACGGCTCAAGGAATTAGTCGATGCATTGAACCAATTGAATGTCCAGTCCAAGGACATCATCGAGATCGTGGAAAACCTTCACCGACTGGGCAAGGTGAAGGGCAAGCTGGTCGTAGTGGAGTAAGCGATGAGCGAGTTCGCCCTCAATTCCGCGGCGTTGACGCCGTCCATCACGGGCAGCGCGATCTCCGAGGGCCTTGCGGCCCGGGCCCGGCAGGCGGCTGCGCCCTCAGGCGGTCGGGAGAACCTTCGCCAGGTGGTCGGCGAGTTCGTCGGAAACATCTTCTACGGGACCATGCTGCGGCAGATGCAATCGTCGAAGTTCAAGACCAAGTACTTGAACGGAGGCCGCGGCGAGGAGATCTTCCAGGGGCAGTTGGGGATGGAGTTGGCAAAGCGACTGGGGCGAAGCGTGAGCAACCCAGCAGCGAACAAGCTGTTCGAGTCGATCGAGCGCCGCCTGGAAAAGGATCGGCCGTCGCAATTCGCAGTCGGAGGCGTCCAATGAGCGCCGCGCGCGTCGAAACATGTTGCGAAGAGCTTTCCATCGCCCTGGAGCAGTTGGCCTCCTTGCAGGAAGCCGTCTTTGAGGCAATCTCGGAGAAACTCGATTCCATGCGTCGGGCCGACGTCGAGGCCATGATCAAGGCGTCGCACCGCGAGGCGGAGCTGGTCAGGCAGATCAGAGCGACCGACGGCCCGCGGCAAGGCGCGATCGACGGCCTGAGCGCCGCCTTGGGCATCCCCGGCGCCGGCGACGTCAGGGGTCCGAGGCTGAGTGCCATCGTCTCGCGTATCGAGGGGCCCGCGAGCGAGCGGCTCATGCGAATCGGCCAGACGTTGAGAACCAAGATGTTGAAGGTGGCCGAGGCGAACCGGGTCGTCGAGCTAGTCAGCCGCGAAATGCTGAATCACTTTCGGACCCTGTTCGCCGCGATCGTGCGGGACGACGGGGAATTGGCGACGTATTCGTCGGGCGGCGGCATCAATCGGGCGACCGGTTGCCGCGTGCTCGATGCGGTGGGATAGACCAATGGGATTGGGTTCGGCACTTAGCATTGGGCAGTCGGCGCTGTTGGCGTATCAGTCCGCGCTGCAAGTCGTCGGCTACAACATCGCCAACGCCGGCACACCGGGGTTCGCCCGCACCAGTGCCCGCCTGGCGGCCGTGCCGGGGGCGACGTTCTCCAATGGACAGGTCGGCAGCGGCGTTCGCGTGGAGAGCATCCAGCGCAACGTCAACGAGTCGTTGCAGGCGAGGCTCCGCCTGGCAGGCTCCGATCAACAGTCGGCCATCGCCGAGCGTACCAGCCTCAAGACCATCGAGGCGTTCTTTGATCCCTTGGGCGAAATCAACCTTGGTTCGCTGCTTAGCGAGTTCTTCGGCGCCCTGGGCGAACTCCAGAACACGCCGGACAACCCCGCCACCCGGGGCATCGTGCTGAACAGCGCTCAAACCATCGTTCAGCGCATTCGCGAAATCCGCGAGGACCTGATCGGCCTGCGCCAGGACCTGAACACCCAGATCGAGGAGGTCGTGGTGCAGGCCGACCAGATCGCCACGCGCATCGCCGAGATCAACACCCAGATCTCGGTCGCCGAGGCCTCGTCCGGCGGAACCGCGGCGGCCCTGCGGGACGAAAGAGACCGTCTGCTGACCGAATTGTCGCAATACTTCGCCATCACCGTGCGCGAGCAGCCCTCGGGGGCGGTGAACGTGTACGTCGGCAACGCGGCGCTGGTCCAATTCGGCCTGTCCTTCGGCGTCTACACCTCGACCGAGCAGAACAGCGCCGGCCTGAACGTCGCCGTGGTGAGGTTCCGCGAGGACAACGGACCAGTGACCGCGACCAGCGGCCTCGTCGAGGGGCTGATCAACGCCCGAGACGCCCAGGCCGGGGTCCAACTGGATCGGCTGGACACTTTCGCGGCGGCGCTCATCCAGGAGGTCAACAACGTTCACGCCGGCGGGCAAGGCTTGCAAGGTTTTTCGAGCCTCACCGGGCTTACCTCGGTCATCGATCCGGCGCAGCCGCTCTCCGCGGTCGGCAACGGCGTGGCCTTCATCCCGCACAGCGGCTCGTTCTTCATCGATGTCAAAGACGCCGCGACCGGCTCCGTCGTCCGGACTCAGATCAACGTCGATCTCGATGGCATCGGGACTGACTCGACGCTCGCCTCGCTGGCCGCGGACATCAATGCGAACGTCGCGGGCGTGACGGCCGCGGTGCTGGCCGACGGGCGGCTGCAACTGGCGGCGGCCGGCGGATCGACCTTCACCTTCGCCGACGATACGTCCGGCGTATTGGCGGCGCTAGGGGTCAACGCGTTCTTCGGCGGCACCAATGCGCTGAGCATCGAGGTGAACCCGGCGGTCGTCTCGAATCCGCTCATGATCGCGGCCGCGAAGTTTAGTTACTCCGGCGACGGCAGCAACGCCACGAGCCTGGCCCGGCTGGAAAACCAGGCCGTGGCCAGCCTGGGCGGCGTGAGCCTGACCGAATACTACACCGCGGCGATGGCCAACATCGCGGTCAGCGCCTCCAGCGCCCAGAGCGCCGTCGATGCCAGCGGCATCATCTTCGACTCCTTGACGGCGCAGCGCGAGAGCCTGTCGGGCGTCAATCTCGACGAGGAGGCGGTGTCGTTGATCTCGTTCCAGCGGGCCTATGAGGGCGCCGCCCAATACATGCGCGTGGTGGACGAAATGTTGCAGGTGCTCTTGGGCTTGGTGAGGTAGCGCAGGTTTATTACGCGGGGCCGTCTTAGGCGACCGCACGGCTAGAGGATTCATGGCAGTTTCGGCAGGCAGTGTAAGTCGGGTTTCGCAGAGTCTCCAGACGTTGACGCTCCTCAGTCAGCTCCGGCAGAACTCGCTCAACCTGTTCAAGGAGCAGCAGCGGCTGTCCACGGGGCAGCAACTGCTCTCGGTCAGCGACGATCCGATCGCGGCCAGCAAGCTCGCCAGGCTCGGGCAGTCCCTGGACAACCAGGAACAGATCCTCGCCAACCTCCGCCACGCCGACAGCCAGCTCGCCTCGGCCGATTCCGCCCTGACCGAAGTCTCCGACCTTCTCATTCAGGCCGCTCAGATCGCCAGCGAGCAGGCCGGCAGCCTCCAGGGGGCCGACGAACGCGCATCGCAGGCGATCATCATCGACGGCATCATCGACCAGCTTTTCAACCTCGGCAACCGCCAATTCCAGGGGCTCTACCTGTTCGGCGGCCGCGAGGTGAACAACGCCCCGCTGACCATCGCATTCGGCCGCGTGACTCACGTCGGCGACTCCGGCGAGCGGACCACCCTGGTCGATCCACAATCCGCTCTCTCGTTCAACATCACCGCCTCGACCATCTTCGAATTCAACTCCTCGACCACCGGCGGTACCGCCGGCTTCACCCCGCAGTTGTCCTCGGATGCCCGCATCAGCGAGCTGGACGGCGCGCTGGGCGTCGGCGTGCATCTGGGCAGGATCAACGTCTCGCAGACCGGCCCGGCCCTGTCGTTCGAGGTGGACTTCACCGGCGCCGAGACCGTCGGCGACTTGATCGCCCGATTCAACGACGTGGCGGCCACGGCGGGCAGTTCGCTGACCCTTTCGATCAGCCCGGCCGACGGCGGCGCGCTGCGAGTCAATTCCGGCGCCGGCATCACCATTCAGATCGACGACGTGGCCAACGGCACGATGGCCGCGGACCTGGGCATCGAAAAATCGGTCGGCGCAGGCGTGGACCTCGACGGCGACAACCTCAATCGCCGCGCCTCGCTCACGACTCGGCTCAGCGATCTGGCGTCCGGCGGCATCAGCCTGCCCAATGGCGTCAGCATCACCAACGGCCAACAGTCGGCCGTGGTGACCTTCGCGGGCGCGACGACCTTGCAGGACGTGCTCAATGCTTTGAACGGATCGAACGTCGGCATCAAGGCATCGATCAATGTCGCCGGCGACGGGATCGAGATCGCCAACCTGGTGGCCGGCACGCCGCTGGTCGTGGGCGAGAATGGCGGGACCGACGCCCAGACCCTCGGCATCAAGACGCTCGACGGCTCCGTGGCCCTGTCTCGTCTCAACGGCTATCGCGGCATTCATCCGGCTTCCGGAAACGACATTCGAATCACCAATGCCAACGGCGTGTCGTTCGAGGTGAGCCTGAGCGGCGCCCAGACCATCGGCGACGTGGTTAGCGCCATCAACGCGGCTTCCGTGGCCGCAGGCGCCGGCGTGGCCGCGGATATCTCCCAGGCCGGGGCCGGGCTGCGACTGATGGGCCCCGTGGGACCGGGCGTCATTCTGGTCGAGTCCGTCAACCTCTCGCCGGTGGCTCAGGAGTTGGGGATTCTCAAGAGCGGGTCGGCGACGGTCCTTGAAGGCGACAACGTCGGTCAGTTCTACCAGCCCGGGGTGTTCAGCGCGCTCTACCGGCTGCGCGACGCCCTGCTGGCGAACAACACCTCGGAAATCACGGAGGCCGGCGGCCAGATCAACGACGCCCAGAAGCACATGGCCTCGACGGCCGGCTTGGTGGGGGCGCGGGCGCAGGCCATGCGCGCTCGGTTGCTGCAAACGGAGGACGCGGTGACGGCGACGACGATCCTGCTGTCACAGCTCAAGGACGTGGACTTCACCGAGGCCGTAACGAAATTTCAGCAGGCACAGACCGCCCTCCAGGCGAACCTGCTGGCGGGATCGCAAATACAGAACTTGTCGCTGTTGGACTTCCTGCAATGAATGGAATCATCGCGGGCGGCGGCGAGTCTGTCAGGGATGGATCGGGCGATGGAGCCTCGAAGTGGCAGGCGCACCATGCGGCCTCGTTCGGGGACCCTTGCCGCGGTGCACAAGACAGGTCGCTTGAGGCGACCGGGAGTGAGTCGTGATGATCATTGACACGTCGCGGTTCGGCGGAATCGAAGTGGACGACCTGCGATTCCTGAATTTCCCGCGTGGAATTTTGGGATTCCCGGATGACCGGGAATACGCCTTGATCCAGACGGGCGAAAACAGCGCGTTCTACTGGATGCAGGCCGTGCACAGGCCGGAGCTGGCCTTTGTGGTCTGCGACCCCAGGATGTTTCTGGCCGATTACAAGGTGGCGATCAAGACCGAGGACCTGACGCAGATCGGGCTCGCAGACACCCACGGTTCACAAGTCTTCATCATCGTGAACAAGGTGGACGACGCCCTGACCGGGAACCTGCAAGGCCCCCTGGTGATCAACGTCGCCACGCGGGTCGGCAAGCAACTGGTCCTTTCGGACAAGCGATATTCCACCCGGCAGGTCTTGATGCAACTGCCGGTCCAGACTCCGGCTCGGATCAGCAAGACGGCGTGAGAAACGGCCCTGCCGACGCAGGCCATCCAGCGGATCTATGATCTGATTCGAGCGAATACTCCAGGGCGGTCGGGCGGCGGATGATCGAAAGCCGCGGCGACCGCGTCGGCGGCCAAGGATGGCTGAGCCGTACAAGTTGTCCGGCGCTTCCCGATTGGGCGGCGCGGACAAGCACGAGAAGGAGCCAGGGATGTTGGTGCTATCTCGTCAGCGCGACGAAACGATCATGATCGGTGATGACATCGAGATCACCATCGTGGACATAAGAGGTGACAAGGTCCGACTGGGCATTACCGCCCCCACGCACGTCCCCGTCCATCGCAAGGAAGTCTACGACGCGATCCAACGGGAGAACCGCGCGGCGGCGAACATCAAGCCGGAGGACCTGCCACCGGAGACAGGCGGCCCCGACCCGGGACACGGGCGGCGGCCTCGAGGACCGCGTTCTAGCTGAGGAATTGTTGCCGACGATCGCTTCGAAAGATCAACGGCGACGCAAGGGCGGCCACGAAGGCCCGCCGAAGGACAATCAGGGAGGATTGTAACATGGCTCGCATCAACACGAACACCGCCTCTATCCTTGCCGCTCGGCAACTGGCGCGTTCCAATGAGAGCCTGCATTTGTCGCTGGAGCGACTCTCCAGCGGGCTTCGCATCAACCGCGGCGCCGACGACCCGGCCGGCCTGATCGTCTCGCAGAACCTGCGATCCGACATCGAGAGCGTCCGGCAGGCCATCAGCAACTCGCAGCGGGCGGCCAACGTCATCGCCACGACCGAGGGCGCCCTCAACGAAGTGGCCTCGCTCTTGAACGACATTCAGAGCAAGATCGTCGAGGCGGCCAACGTCGGGGCCGTTTCCGATGACGAAATCCGCGCCAACCAGCTTCAGATCGACTCGGCGATCGAGTCCATCTCTCGAATCGCCAACACCACGACCTTCGGCGGCCGAAAGCTCCTCAATGGCTCCCTCGGCTACGTCACCAGCGGCGTGAACGTCACCCATGTCACCGACATGCGGATCAACGGCGTCTCGTTCGGAACGGCGAGCTACATCCCCGTCACTGTCGAGGTCACCCAATCGGCGCAGCATGCCGAGCTTGAATTCCGCACCAGCTCGATCACCGCGGCCGTGACCTTGGAACTGGCGGGGGCTAACGGTGTCACTACCCTGCCGTTCCTCGCCGGGACGACCGCCAGCGCCATCGCGGCGGCCATCAACCTGGTCAGCGACGCCACCGGCGTCAGCGCCACGCTGATCAACTCAATGAACGCCAACAGCGGCATCGTGCTGACTTCCATCGACTACGGCAGCGCCGCATTCGTCCAGGTCGGCGAGATCGGTGCGACCCCGAACGTCTTCACGACCGTCAACTCCATCGGCGACACCGTGAAGCGCGACCTGGGCCGCGATGCCAGCGCCACCATCAACGGGGCCAGCGCCTTGGGCCGAGGGCTGGAGATCTTCCTGAACAGCATCAGCCTGGGCATCGAGCTGCGACTCCAGGAGGCCTTCAACACCCTAAGCTCGACCTCCTTCGCCATCACCGGCGGCGGTGCAACCTTCCAGCTCGGCCCGGGTGTGGACACGAACCAGCAGGTCAACGTCGGCGTGCCCTCCACGGCCGCGTCCAATCTCGGAAACGCCACGCTCGGGTTCCTCGCCGATATCAGCAGCGGCGGACAGTTCAGCCTGGTCAATGGCCAGTCGGCCCGCGCCGGCAAAATCATCACCGAGGCCATACGGCAGGTCTCCGTTCTCAGAGGCAGGCTCGGAGCCTTTGAGAAGAACACGGTCGATACGAACATCAACCAGCTTCAGATCACGCTCGAGAATCTGACCTCCGCGGAGTCCTCCATCAGGGACCTGGACTTCGCTTTGGAGACCAGCAACCTGACCAGGTCGCAAATCCTGGTTAGCGCCGGCACGAGTATCCTGGCAGTCGCCAATCAAACGCCTCAGTCGGTCTTGGCACTGCTCCAGTAGTCGTAGGCAGCGAATAATCGCTTGACGCACCCGATCCTCCCCCACGGGGGCGAATGGTCCCCCGGACGGGGCGGGGCCGGTCCGCGGGCACTCGACCTGTTCGGCGGGACCGTTGATCCGGGTACGGCTTTGAGGATTTGATCCTCGCCTGGTATAATCTGGGGCCGACGATGAAGTGCTGGCCGCGCTCCGCCGAGTTGGCAGCCGGGCGGAGAGGGGGCAGCAGGGACGACACGGCCGCGCCGTCGCCGGGGGTAGAGGCTTTTCCCGACCGATTCGCCTACAGGTCCGCTGACGGCGGTAAGCGGCGCTCCGTTATTCATCCAAGCGAGGGTTGCGAAACGATGAAAAGAGCATGGCCAGGCACGGCGCTAGTGTTGTGTCTCCTGTCGGCGGCCGCGGATCAGGCAGCCGGCTTCGTCACGCCGATCACCACCCGCCGGGTGTATCCTCCGCCGGCGACGCCGACCTCGCTGGTGCTCCCGCTCTTTGTCGTATCGCCGCCGGGGGACATGGATCGGCTGTTCATCGTCGAGCAGAGGCAGGGGGGTGGCGCCCCGCTGAACACGCAGGGTCGCATCAGGATTCTCGACCTCGATACCGAGGCACTGTTGGGCTCGCCGTTTCTGTCAACGACCAGCCAGAGCATCTCCAGCGAGGAGGGGCTCCTCGGCTTGGCGTTCCACCCCGACTATTTCGCCGACGCCCCGAACCCGAACCGCGCCGCCTTCTTCATCTACATCACCATCGGGGGAAACAACCGCGTCGTGCGCTACGTTGCCACCGGGCAAGACCCCGCCGCGAACACTGCCGATTCGACCAGCGCCCAATTGGTGATCAACTTCAGTCACCCCACCAACTCCAATCACAACGGAGGCTGGATCGCCTTCGGCCCCGACGGTTATCTTTACATTGCCACCGGCGACGGCGGCTCGGCCTGCGACCCGCCGGGCAACGGCCAGAACATCAACGCCATGCTCGGCAAAATGCATCGCCTGGATGTCGACACCGATCAGAACCCCGGCGATCCCGCCGATTGGGGCTACACTGAGCCGGCCACGAATCCCTTCGTCGGCGTCGGGGGGCAGGATGAAATCTGGCACTACGGGCTTCGCAATCCCTGGCGGTGCAGTTTCGATAGGCTGACCGGCGACCTCTACATCGGCGACGTCGGCCAGAATGCCCGCGAGGAGATCAGCTTCGCCCTTTCAGGCGTCGGCGGGATCAACTACGGCTGGGACGTGCGTGAGGGGTTCGTGTGTTCCAACGTGGCGTCGAGCTTTTGCACGAGTACGTGCAGCACGACCGGCCGGACCGATCCGATCTGGGACTTCAATTGGAGCGCCGGCAGCGCCGTGACCGGCGGATACGTCTATCGCGGCCCCACGATACCTGACTTGCAAGGCACCTATTTCTACGCGAACTACGGCAACGCCCAAATCTGGTCTTTTGCCTACACCGGCGTGCCGCTCATGGCCAGTGATATCACCAACAGGACCTCGGCGCTCGATCCGGACGGTCCCGGAGGGATGTCGATCGCCACAATCGTCTCCTTCGGCGAGGACGCCGCCGGAGAGATGTACATCGTCGACCAGAACGGCGGCGAGATATTCAAGATCATCACGGATTGTGAGAATAGCGCCCTGGCCATCGACACCCCGCCGTCCAGCCAGAACGCCTGTGTCGGCGATACGGTCGTCTTTTCCGTCGTCGCCTCGGACCTTCGCGGCCTTACAACCTACACCTGGAGAAAAGACGGCGACGTCGTGGGCGGCAACAGCCCCACCCTGACCCTCTTGAACGTCTCCGGGGCCGACGAGGGCGACTACACCGTCACGCTCGAGGATCAGTGCGGCTCTGTCGAAGGCGGACCGGCCACCCTCACCGTGATTCCGCTTCCGCTCGGCGACATCGACGCCGATTGTCTCGTCGATCTGGTCGACGCAGGCCTGCTCGTCGATATCCTGCTCGATCTCAACATGGACCCGGAGCAGACCATGCGCGCCAACGTCAACGGCGTCGGTGGCGTGGACGGTCAGGACGTGCAGGCCTTCATCGAAGAGATCGTTCCCTAGTATTTATCTTCATTTGCGACCGCGACACTCGGGGCGTTAAACTCCCCCCGCCTGTTTGCATGCGCCGTTGTCTCGGCCCCCCTGCCGCTCTCCGGAGACCACGACGAGCGATTGACTCTGCTTCATGGTGTTCAAGGATGATTGCCGAACCCGTCCCGATTGCCCCGACGACTGAGTGGGGCCGGCCTTTGGGCCAGGTCTTCACGCCGATGCCGGTGGCGGAGTGGATGGTGAGCTGGGCCTGCGCCGGCGACCCGCGACGAATTCTCGATCCCGCGATGGGCCGCGGCGTCTTCATCGAGGCGCTGGAGCGGTTGGTCGCCCGCCGAAGCGCAGCGGGCTTGGTCCGGGTCGATGCCTGTGAGATCGACTCGAGCATGCTTCGTCGGGGGCGGCCCCGGTTTACCCGCTTGGAAGTGCGTTGCCGCTGCGAGGACTTCATCACTGCCGACTTTCGCCGGGGCTACGACGCGATCATCGCCAACCCGCCCTACGTGCGCCATCATGCGCTCGCCTACGGCGAGAGCATGCTCCAGGTATATGACCGGCTTTGCGGCCGTCGCCTCAGCCGCATGACCAACCTCTACGGCTACTTTCTGGTCAGGATATGGAGCCTGTTGGCGGAGCACGGCCGGGCGGCTGTCATCACGCCGGCCGAATGGCTAAACGCCGATTTCGGCGTCGCTCTCAAGGCTTACCTATTGGAGCAGAACGCCATCGAGGCCATCCTCCAATTCGACCATTCGGCTGGCATTTTCGATGGGGCGATCACCACCGCGGCCATCATCCTCCTTCGCAGAGGCCGCGCAGCCGACGAGCCGATCCGGCTGCTGAATCTCCCAGGGCCGGAGGCCCTTGCCGGCCTCTCATTAGGCGAGGGCAGGGCCTTACTCCCTGGAGAACTCGTTCCCTCCGCGAAGTGGACACCACTTTTCGGGCTGATGCGTCAATTGGTTTCCGGCGGCCCCACCCTCGGCGACGTGGCCGTATGCACCCGGGGCATTGCTACCGGGGCCAACAGTTACTTCGTCCTTCGCGAGTCGCAGCGGCGGCATTTGGGCATTTCGCACGCCGATTTGGTCCCCTGCATCGCCAAGGCCCGGCACGTTCGAGGTGGGAGCTTCCGAAGGTCAGACCTGAAAAAACTGATCGACGGTGACGAACCGGTGTTCCTGTTGCGCCCCCGAGCCCGGTTGTCCCCGCCTGTGAGGCGATACCTGGCCGAGGGCCTCAGGCAGGAAATCCACCATCGCTATCTGCCGTCGCATCGACCTGTCTGGTTTCGGCCGGAGCGGCGTCAGCCGGCGCCGATCCTGGTCTCGGTGTTTGCCCGAGGCTCGTTTCGATTTGTGCGCAACTACGCAGGGTCGCTGCATCTGACGGCCTACCACGGCATCTATCCGCGCGATGCGAGCCGCGGAAAGATTCAGGCGATTCTTGACTGCTTGGCGCGGAAGGAGACGCAAGAGGCGCTGGCGGATCACCGCAGGGTCTATGGCGGTGGGTTGCTCAAGGTAGAGCCGCGCGACGTGGAAGCACTGGCAATCCCGCCCGAGCTGTATCGAGTGTGTGGTGGAGCCTCGCCGCTCGGTCGGGGGTTGGGAGTCGAGCAACGATGAATGTCGGCCGGCCTGCGACGCGTTCCAAGCTGAACTGGCGGTTTCCGCCAACCTTCTGGTTCGCCAACATCGCCGAGCTTTTCGAGCGCGCCGCCTACTACGGCATGTTCATCGCCCTCACCCTGTATCTCACCTCGCGGGTCGGCTTCACCGACGTTGAGACCGGCTACGTCATCGCCTTCTTCTCCTGCTTTCTCTACTTGATGCCGGCCTTCTTGGGACCGCTGTCCGACAAGATAGGGTTCCGCCGGGCCTTGATCCTGGCCTTCGCCCTCCTGATGACGGGATACGGCCTCTTGGGCGCCTCCCAGCACAAGGTCGTCGTTATCTTCGCCCTGGCCATCGTGGTCCTGGGCGGGGCCATCGTCAGACCAGTCATCTCCGGCACCGTGGCCAAATGCTCGGACGCCGAGCACCGCGCACGGGCCTTCTCCATCTTCTACTTCATGGTCAATATCGGGTCGTTCTCCGGGAAGACGGTGGCCCCGCTGATCCGAACGGGCGTAGAGATTCCGGGCATCGGTCGGCTGGAGCTTGGGCTGGACTACATCAATTTCTACGCGTCCGCCATGGCCCTGGCGGCCCTCATCCTGGTCGTGCTCACCTACAGGAATCCCGATACCGAGGGGACCGGCAAGTCGTTCACCGAAGTCTGCCGCGCGTTCGGCAGGGTGCTACTCAACGTCCGTTTCGTCTGCCTCATTGTGATCGTCGCCGGCTTTTGGCTTATTCAGGGGCAGCTCTACGCTTCGATGCCCAAGTATATCCTTCGGCTCATGGGCGAAAGCGCGAAACCCGAATGGCTGGCCAACGTCAATCCCCTGGTGGTGGTTCTGTGCGTCGTGCCCATAACCCACTTGGTCCGCCGTTTGAAGCCTGAAAATTCCATGGCCATCGCCCTCGCGATCATCCCCTTCTCAGCTCTCGTCGTGGCCATGAGCCCGGCCCTGGCGCGGATGACCGGTGAGTCCGTCTCCTTCGGCGCGTTTTCCCTGCACCCGATCACCGTCATGGTCATCGTCGGCATCGGATTGCAGGGGCTTGCGGAGTGCTTCCTGTCGCCCAAGTTCTACGAATACGCGTCGAAGCAGGCCCCGCGCGGGGAGGAGGGCCTATATATGGGCTTCCAGAATATCCACACCAGCATTGCCTGGCTGGTGGGTTTCATCGTGTCCGGTCACCTGCTCGACGCTTATTGCCCGGACCCCCAGAAACTTCAGGCGACGGACCCGACAGCCTATGCCCAGTGGCAGGCGGCCATCGCTTCCGGCGCAGCGATGCCTGAGGCCTACGCCAGTGCCCATCACATCTGGTTTGTCTTCGCGGGGATCGGTTTCGGGGCGCTATTGGCGCTGCTGGCGTTCAAATACGTGACGGACCGGATCGATCGTCGGCGCGCTGCCGCGGCGGGTTGAACCACGATCGCAGCGGCGTCCCAAACGTGAAGCAGGTCGGGACCGGCATGACGCCTGCCCCGACCTGCGGAGAGATCAATTCGTAATTGCCGACGCCCCATCAGGGCGTGACCGGCTTCACGATCGAGCGCGTTCTCCTCGGCCTGTCCGGCGTCGCAGCTTCATGCCGAGCAAGAAGGCCGGGGCGAAGAGACCGACGGTCGGGAAGACGCCCGGTGCACAGCAGCCGCCGGGAAGTCCCGCGCCCGGCGCCTCGAGGCAGTCCGGCACGATGTTGCCGTTGGCGTCGATCGTGTCGTCCTGACCGGGGCAGACGTCGATGCAATCGGCGACGCCATCGCCGTCGCTGTCGGTGTCGGCCGTCCCGCAGCCACACGGCCCCGGAGCGGTCTTGTCGGGATCGTTCGGACAGCCGTCATTGCAATCAGCCGTGCCGTCGGCATCGGAGTCGGTGTCGGCGGTGCCGCAGCCGCAAACGCCCGCGGCGACCTTGTTCGGGTCGTTCGGGCAGCCGTCATCGCAATCGAGTGTGCCGTCGGCATCCGAATCGTCATCGGGCGTTCCGCAGCCGCAGACCCCGGGATCGGTCTTGTTCGGATCGTTCGGACAGTTGTCGTTGCAG
>Ga0187893_10000626_pt1 | contig 90271 bp, 67 predicted proteins | sample MA1701074metaG_FD_139574 | JGI IMG/M metagenome (GOLD analysis project Ga0187893, IMG submission 139574) | White microbial mat communities from a basaltic lava cave in the Kipuka Kanohina Cave System on the Island of Hawaii, USA - MA170107-4 metaG ... | reverse complement strand
TGAGCCCCGATGTCTCCGAGCGGTCGTTCGAGGATGCGATCGAGTGCGGGCTCCTTCGGCATGGGCCCGATGCGTGCGCCGGCGAGGAGGCCGCCGTCCGGGAGACGTCGCCTGCCTACGGGGACGGGCGCGCCGGAGGCTATCGCAGGCGGCGGGCCGAGGACTACGACCGCGCCCTCTGCCTCCTCACGCGCGACGCGCTCGACTTCGTCCTTGCGACCCAGCCCAGCGAGTGGAAAAAGCTCGCCCAGCAACACGGCGCCTCCGTCGAGGAACAGTTCACGAAGCGGCTCGCCTCCGAGATCGAACAACGCGGCGCCCTCGACGTGCTCCGGAACGGCCTCAGGGACTCCGGCTGCAAGTTCAGGCTCGCCTGCTTCCGCCCCGCCAGCGGCCTCAACGAGGAGACGCGGCGGCTCCACGCCGCGAACCTCTTCGCGGTCGTCCGCCAGCTCCGCTACGCGACAGGGCACGAGAAGAGCCTCGACGTCGTCCTCTTCCTGAACGGCATCCCGATCTTCACCGCGGAGCTCAAGAACGCGCTCAGCGGCCAGACCGTCGAGGACGCGATCCGGCAGTACAAGACCGACCGCGACCCCCGAGACCCCCTCCTCTCCTACGGCCGCTGCCTCGCGCACTTCGCCGTGGACACGGACCTCGTCTACGTCACGACCAGCCTCGCCGGCACAAAGACTCGCTTCCTCCCGTTCAACCAGGGGAAGTACGGCGGCGCCGGGAACCCGCCCGTCCCGCCCACGCGCAAGGGCTACGCCACGCAATACCTCTGGGAGGACACGTGGGCCAAGGACAGCGTGCTCGACCTCGTCCGGCAGTTCATCCACGAGGTGGAGGACGAGGACGAGAAGGGCAGGAAGACCGGCAGGCGATTCCTGATCTTCCCGCGCTACCAGCAGCTCGACTGCGTGCGGCGGCTCGTCGCGGACGCTCGCTCGACCGGCGCGGGGCAGCGCTACCTGATCCAGCACTCCGCCGGCAGCGGCAAGAGCTTCACGATCGCCTGGCTCGCCCACCAGCTCTCGACGCTCCACGACGGGAGCGACCGGCGCGTCTTCGACTCCATCGTCGTCATCACCGACCGGCGCGTCCTCGACCGCCAGCTCCAGGCGACGATGCGCCAGTTCGAACAGACGCTCGGCGTGGTCGAGAACATCGACACGACGAGCCGCCAGCTCAAGGAGGCGCTCGAGTCGGGGAAGACGATCATCGTCACGACGCTCCAGAAGTTCCCGGTGATCGCCAAGGAGATCGGCGACCTGCCCGGCAAGCGGTTCGCCCTGATCGTGGACGAGGCGCACTCGTCGCAGTCGGGCGAGAGCACGAAGAGCCTCAAGGCCGTCCTCTCGTCCGGCTCCCTGGAGGAGGCGGCGGCCGAGGAGGAGCTCGCGGGGACGCCCGAGGAGGAGCTCGAGGACGCGGTGCTGGCCGAGATGGAGAAGCGCGGCCGGCTCACGAACCTCTCCACGTTCGCGTTCACCGCGACGCCCAAGCCGAAGACGGTCGAGCTCTTCGGCACGAAGCGCCCCGACGGGCGGTTCGCGCCGTTCCACCTCTACACGATGCGCCAGGCGATCGAGGAGGGCTTCATCCTCGACGTCCTCGCGAGCTACGCGACCTACCGCGCGTACTGGCGCCTGCTCAAGAAGGTCGAAGACGACCCGCGCTACGACCGCCGGAAGGCGGAGTACCTGCTCAAGTCGTTCGTCGAGCTGCACCCGCACGCCATCGGCGAGAAGGTCCGCATCTGCATCGACCACTTCGCGACCAACGTGCAGGGCGAGATCGGCGGCAAGGCGAAAGCGATGATCGTCACGCGCTCGCGCCTGCACGCGGTCCGGTACAAGCTCGCGGTGGACAGGCACCTCGCGGAGCGCGGCCACCCGTTCAAGGCGCTCGTCGCCTTCTCCGGCCGCGTGGAGGACGGCGGCCGGTCCTGCACCGAGGCCAACATGAACGGCTTCCCGGAAGGGCAGACGAAAGCCGCATTCGAGCGACCCGAGTTCCGCTTCCTGATCGTCGCGAACAAGTTCCAGACGGGCTTCGACCAGCCGCTGCTCCACACGATGTACGTGGACAAGAAGCTCGGCGGCGTCAACGCCGTGCAGACGCTCTCGCGCCTCAACCGGACGCATCCGGAGAAGAACGGCACCCTGGTGCTCGACTTCGCGAACGAGTCCGACGAGATCAAGGCGGCCTTCGAGCCCTACTACGAGACGACGCTCCTCTCCGAGGCCACCGACCCGAACCTCCTCTACGAGATCCAGACGCGCCTCGCGGCCTTCCCGGTCTACACGGAGGCCGACGTGGGGGCATTCGCGAAGGTCTACTTCGACCCGAAGGCGACGCAGGACCGGCTCTACGCCGCGCTCAAGCCCGCGGTCGAACGGTGCCTCGCGCTCGCGGAGGACGAGCAAGCGGGCTTCCGGGGGCAGCTCACCGACTACGTGCGGCTCTACGCGTTCCTCTCCCAGGTGCTGACGTTCGCCGACCCGGACCTCGAGAAGAGCTACGTCTTCGCGCGCCACCTGCGGCGCCTGCTGCCCGCCGACCGCGCCGAGCTGCCGCGCGACGTGCAGAGAAACATCGACATGGAGTCCTACCGCATCCAGAAGACCGGCGCGGGGAAGATCGCGCTCGAGCGGAAGCCCGGCGTGCTCGATCCGGCCGGAACCAAGGGGGCGCGGGGGACGGCGCCGGAAGAGATCGAGGCGCTCTCCCTCATCATCGCGGAGCTGAACGAGCGGTTCGGGCTCGATCTCGGCCCCGAGCACAAGGTGACGATCGGCCAGATGATGGCGCGGCTCGACGGCGACGACGCCCTCGACGCCGCCGCGCGCGCGAACACCCGCGAGAACGTGCGCCTCACGTTCGACCAGAAGGTGGAGCGCGTGATCCAGGAGATCGTCGAGTCGAACTTCGACCTCTACAAGCGCATCACGGACGACCGCGCGTTCGGCGAGGTCCTGAGGAACTTCCTCTTCGACCAGTACCTGCGCGCGCACCGGAACGCCGAGGAGCTGGTGAAGCGCGGCGAGTCGAAGACGCTCGAGTTCAAGTCAACGCTCCGGTGGAGCCTCAAGGAGGGCCGGCAGGACGACAAGGGGGTCACGCACGCGGTGCTGAAGACGATCGCCGCGTTCCTGAACACCGAGGGGGGGGATCTGCTGATCGGCGTGGGCGACGACGGCGTGGTCGTGGGGATCGAGCGGGACCAGCTCGAGAGCGACGACAAGTTCATGCGCCATCTCGCGCAGGTGGTGCGGAACGGGCTCGGCGACCGGGCCGGAACGTGCATCGACCCGAAGGTCCAGGTCGTGGAGGGGAAGACGGTGTGCGTCGTGAGCTGCCAGCGCAGCCCGGAGCCCGTGCTCCTCAAGTGGAAGGGGCTGGAGGCGACCCCGGACGGGGACTTCTACGTCCGCAGCGGGCCCGGCAGCGTGAGGCTGCCGCCGGAGAGCGCCAAGGAGTACGTCCGGACCCGCTTTGGTCCGCCGAAGCCGTCGGCCTGAGCCGCACCGCGTCGGCGGCTCGACTCGCACCCATCCGCAGTGCTGACGCCGCGAGGCGCCTCACTGGCTCTTCAAGGACGTCGGCGCGAAGCCATGCTCCTCGCCGCCGAAGCCGATGCCGAACACTACGAAGATCTGCGCCACCGGCGAATCGTCGGTGAGCCCGAAGAGCGGCACGATGTCGACGTGCGTGCTCGGCGTCGGACGCCACTGGAAGCTCGGGCCGAGAAGGATCTCCATGTCCGGCGCGCCGTCCGGCCCGCCCGCGGTGATGCGGTTGATCTTCGTTTCCGCGCCCACGTAGAACTTGTCGTTGCGAAGCGTGTAGCTCACGGCAAGCGAGACCGCGATCTCCGTCTCCTCGTCCCCGCTGTCCTGTGCCTCGTAGATCAGGTTGCCGGCGCCGCGCCAACGGGGCGCGATGTCGTCGGACATGAGCAGCTTCAGCTCGTACACGTCCGCACCCTCGGTCACGAACTTCCACTCGCCGTACAGCGTCGGGTTCCAGAAGATCTTGTCCCAGTCGGCGAGCGCCCAGCGGAGCTCCACCTGCGCGCCGTTCCACTCGATCTCCGCGCCCGAGGGATCCTCGAAGTTGATGTACATGTCGAGCTGGAACCGGTACGGGAGCCCGACGCCGAGCTCGCCCTGGATGCGCTCCTTGGGCTGGCTGTCCTCGGGCCAAGTGCCGCGCCACCACGCCTCGAGCTCGATCTGGCCCTCAGGGAGGACGTAGGCGCGCGTCGTTGCGAACCTCCGGTGCGTCGTCCACCCCGGCTGGTTGTAGGGGCCCACGGGCTCGTCGTCGTGGAACCGGCGCGCGACCACCTTCACCGGCGGGATCTCCCCGCCCTCGCCGGCCGCGGGCAGCAAGGACGCGAGCGGCGTGACCGGGCCGGCCCCGACCTGCGCGAGGTAGGCCTCGACATCGGCCTCGAGGCCGGACCGGGCGGTCGCGGCCCGCGACCTAGGCGGCGCGGGCCGGGCCGACGGCGCGCCCTCCGTGGCAGGCCGGGAGGCGGCGCACCCCCACGCAAGCGCAGGCACAAGGTGCAGCAACGCGAGTTTCAACAATCCCTCCTTCGAGATGCGCCCCTTCTGGCAACCCGCGTGCCACGGCCGGGCCGGCCCCGCGACCGTTGCCCGCCAACCCCGGCTGTGTACGGAAGTGCCAGCGCGTGACGCCCGCGTGGACTAACTTGGAGTCATGCGTTCCTGCCTAGTCGCGATGGCCCTCGGCGCGATCGGCTGCGCCGCGGCCCCCCACGCCCCCTACGACTCCATCGCCGCGCGGTTCCGCTACAAGCTGGACTTCGAGCGCGGCAAGGAGGAATCCACCCCCAAGGACCGCGTCGATGTGCTCGAGCTCTGGGGCACCCGCCCGGAGATCGAGATCGGCGGCGAGTACCTGGTCGTCGGCCGCTACACGCTCGGCTCCGAGGAGCAGGGGCGCGTGTACTTCTACATGACCGGAAACAACTGGGACAACTCGGGGCCGACGTTGGATCTCCAAGTAGCGGAGGTGCGCCGCGGAACCGGGACCTTCGTCCTCCTGCACAGGATGGACGGCCCGGGCTGGTTCCACGTGAACCTGTACGGCGCGAACCGGGAAGTCGCGGACCTCTACTTCGGCAAGGGCGACACGCTCTACGTGGCGGATCCAGAGGGGGCCGGGGGGCCGCCCACGGTCTCCGGCCGCGCGCGCTAGTCAGACGCGCCTGTGTCCACCGGCCGCGCGTTGAGCGGCCGCCGTCCGCCACGGTCCTCACTTGCAGCGCGTTGAGCGGCCGCCGTCCGCCACGGTCCTCACTGGCAGCGCGTTGAGCGGCCGCCGTCCGCGGCGGCCCGCTCCAACGCGCCGAACGCCCTCACTCGCTTTTCTTGGGCTTCGCGACCATCGCGAGCATGAACATCGCGCCGAGCGCCGTCACGAGCAGGAGCACGCGCGACGTGGCGCCGCTCATGTTGAGCAGCCGGATGACATCCTTGTCGAAGAAGCCCGCCGCCGCCCAGTTGAGCGCGCCGAAGACGGTGACGAGGCCGCAGACCTTGGCGATCGTGCCCATGATCGAATCCCTCCGCGGGCCCTATTTCCTCTTCGCCTTGGCAAGGCCCAGCACCTCCACTTCGGCCAGAGTCGCGGGCTCCTTGACCGTGAGCCTGATCTTCCTTGCAGCCACCGGGTCGAACGAGACTTCCACGAAAAGGGGGGCCTCGGGAGGGTCCTTCGCGGGACCCGGCGGCCGGACGGCGATGGCACGTAAGTCCTTCACTGACAACCACTTGGATCCGTTCGTCGTCTCAACGGTCCACGTCGCCGGCAGGGGTCCGGTCCCCGGGAAAAGGGTGACGGCGGCGATGCCGTTCGCCGCCGCCTTCAAGCTCAAGATGAGACCGTCCGCGGGCACCAAAAGGCCCGGCTGGGCGCGGTTCCCGTCCACGAGCGTCTCGAACCCCTTCGGCGCCTCGGGGGGCTTCGGCAGGGCCCAGAACGTCGCGTGCTGGAACCGCGGGGGCGAGAGCGGCTGCTCGCCGCCGAGCATCGCCGAAAGCGGCGCCTCGCCCTCGATCCGGATCGGGTGCCATCCTTTTGTAAGGGACACGGCCACGGCCGGCTTCCCGGTTACGACCAGCTCGTAGAACCCGTCGCGCTCCGCCTCGAACCACCCCTCGAGGACCGCCTTCCCCTTCGGGAGGTGGTCGAGGTCGCTCACCGCGATCGGCTGCCCGTCGATCGTGCCCGCGAGTCCGGGCTTTGTGGGCCGGTCCGGGGAGGAAGGGGGGGCCGGGGGGGAAGGAGGGACGACGAAGCGGAGCGGTTCGCTGCGCGCGGCGCCGTCCTCGAACTCCGCGATCGCATAAAGCTCGACGGGCCCCGGCCCGACCGCCGGCGCCGTGAAGGTCCCGTCCGGGGATGTCGCGACGACCCGCGCGCCGTCCATCAGCCGGAACGCCTTCGCGCCCGCGCACTTCGCCACCACGCCCCCCGGGCCCCCCTGGATCGCGACCGAGCGGCCTTGGTTCCTCACGACCGCGTCGAGCTTGGCGTAGGAGCGGGTGGCCACATCGCCCGCGTCCACGCAGACGACGCGGACGTCGTGCCAGCCGTCGTCGAGCTGCGCCGTGTCGAGTTCGAAGCCGCCCGCGCGCCGGCCGTCCACCCAGAGCTCGGTGCCGCCCTTGACCGTCACGACGCCGCTCCACGGCATGGACGGCGCGTCGATCCGGACCTTCTCGAATCTCGCGAACGGCCTCGCGAGGCCGTCGCCCGCGACCATGAGCTGGTACGGGCCGGAGACGCTCTGGAAGAACGCCTCCGCAAGCGAGCAGCCGTCCGCGTAGAAGACGTGGACAAGGGGATTCGGGAACTTCTGGTGAAGCGCGTAGGGCTCGACGACCGCGCCGCTCGTGCCGGCGACGCCGTGGCGGACGAGCTCGCTGATCTTCGTCTGGCCGCCGTGGGCGAAGTCCGCCCCGTGGCTCGTCAGGTGCTCGACGATCGCGCCGGGGAGGATGCGGCTCTTCGACGACGCCCACGAGAAGCCCGCGGTGCCGAGGATCGCGCCGATCACGTCGTCCTTGCCGTCGGGCAGCACGCCCTCGACCAACTGCGCCTTCCGGCCGCGCCGCCGGAGCCCCTCCTCGAGCGCCGGCCAGTAGGGTTCGCGCGTCGTCGAGCGGATGTCGCCGTCCTTGCAGAAGTAGACGGTGCCGTCGGGCGCCGTGCCGTCTGCCGCGACGGACGCCTTGAGCGCCGCGAGGACCTCGGGCACGGAGTTCCCGAAGCGACCCGTGTAGCCGAGCTGGGTCGAGAGGAAACCGCCCTCGCGTGCGTGGTACTCGCGCGAGGGCCTCGACGTTCCCTGCATGCGCTTGATCTGCGCGTCGAACGCGGGCATGTCGCGCAGCGGGGCGAGATCGGGGTCCTGGGCCGCGTGCGCGGGCTCCCGGTAGCCGTGGTCGACCGCCTTGACGAGCGCATCGAGCGCGGCCTCCCTCTTCCCGAGGCGCGCACGGCAGCAGGCAAGGTCGTACCAGGAGCCGGCATGGGTCTCGTAGGTCTTCAGCAAGCCCTCGTACGCCGTCGCGGCCTCCGCCCAGCGCTGCGCCTTGATCGCCGTCATCGCGCGCATGAGGAACCCCCGTTCCTCCGCCGTCGCCGGGCGCGGCGGACCGTGCTTGGCCCCCTCGCCGAGAGCGTAGTAGTCGTTGGCGTCGAGCAGCCAGAACGGCTCGTCGGCCTCGACCTTGCGGATGAGGAAGGTGAGCCCCGTGAGGGACGCGCGGCCGCCGTAGGGCTGCCCCTTGTCGCCGAAATCGACGCCGAAGGGGAAGTCCACCGAGTAGACGACGAGGTCGATCTGGCCCCCGAGCCCCCCCTCCTTCATGTGCGCATCGACGGGCTTCCAGACGCGCTCGCGGAAGAAGTCGAGCGGGACGATCCCCTGGAGGGGGACGCCCTCGAGGAAGACCACGTGGGTGCGCGGGATGTCGCGGAGCGCCGCGTACTCGTTGCCGACGAGGCGCGACATCGGCGAGTCGGCGTTGACGACGAGGAGCGTCGTCTCCGGGCCGCCCCCGGCGGACGCCGCGGCGCTCAGGAGAACGCCCAGAAAGAGCGGACGCACGCGGCCAAGATACCCGTCCCACCGCGGGACGCGCCCGCGCCGGGCGGCCCGATCCGGCAGGCTTCGATTCGAGGCTATACTCTTGACGGGTTCTCTTCGAAGAGATGGTCATGAAGCACTTTCTGACGCTCGGCCTGCTGCTCGCGGGGGCGTGCGGGGGCGGCGGCTCCTCGGGGCCTGCTCTCGCGCCCGACTTCCTGCTGCAGGACGTGAACCCGAACTCGACGACGTCCGGCCTGGACGTGTCCCCGCGGGACTACCTGGGGAACACCTCGGCCTACTACTTCGGGGCGGCGACGTGAGGCTACTGCAGTAGCCAGTTCGGCTACCTCAACCAGCTGCAGGACGAGCTTGTCACGGAGAACCCCGGGACGATCATCCGCATCGTCGGCTGCAACCAGATCGGCGCGGAGGCGGGGAACCCGGCGATCTGCGCGGGCAGGGACCTCCCGTGGACGCAGGACACGCTCGCCGACAACGTGTGGGTGGAATGGAACGTGACCTACCGCGACGTGGTCGTCCTCGACGTCGACAACGTCCCGGTCGCGGTCTACAACCTCACGTCGCACGACCTCGCGAACCCGGTCTACTACGCGGAGCTGAAGCAGATCCTCAAGGACGCCGCGGGCGAGTAGCGCCCCCGAGGCCCCCTCAGCGCGGCACGTAGCGGAGCATCGACGCCGGGCCCTGGCGGCCCGTGTTGAAGAGCCAGATGTGCTCGCGCGCCTCGCCGTCGAGCTGGTAGGTGGCCTTGACCCAGAACGTCGTGAGCGGCTTCAACGGCGCCCGCGGGATCGCGCAGATCGACATCCGGTTGTCCGGCCGCTTCTCGTTCGCGGGGACCTCCGGCGACGAGAGGTAGACCGGGAGCAGCGCGCCCTTCTCGTCCTTCAGCCGGAGCTCCACCCGCGCGGCGGTGACCCTCCCCTTGTCGAACGTCAGCGTGATCGGGAAGCCCGCGGGCGGCGCGCCCTCGGGGAGCGGGTTCGGCGCCTCGTGCGCGAAGTGCGTCAGGTGGCCGAACGAGTTGGGCGCGGGCACGATCACCGGGTAGATCCACTCGCGCCGGTCACGGCGCGTGAGCCCGTCCACCGCGGCGTAGCGCGCCGACGCGCCGACGCCGATCGACTTCGTGCCCGGGTGGATGAGCGGCAGCCGGTGGTAGAAGGTCGCGTAGAAGAGGTGGACGCTCTCGACCGGCCCCTCCTCGCCGATGCACGACCGCTTGCCCGCCTCCGCGCCCTCGGGCGTGTACCCCTCCTTCTCGCGGTCCTCGTCGTGCGTCAGCTCGCCGTGGGTCTCCATGTACGCGCAGTGCCGGTTGCACGCGTCGCAAAGCTGCTGGTCGATCGTGACCGCGGGCAGCCCGTTCATGACCCGCCACAGGTTGAACTGGACGAGCACCTGCTTCTGCCCGTCGCTGATCGGGAGCGGGTCGCGCCGGAACGAGACCGCGGACCCGTCCGGCTCGACCTTCCAGAGGAACTCCGACGCGCCGATGATCGTCTTCTCCTCGAGCGGCAGCAGGAACGGCATGTTGTTCATGATCAGGCCGTCCACGCCGAGGTCGTCGAACTTCCCGTTCCCGTCCACGTCGAAGAAGAAGAAGTCCGACTTCTCGACCATGCCTCGCCGCACGTCGGGTTTCTCGGCCGCGACCACGCCGTCCGGCAGCACGTAGTTGCGCCGCACCCGGTAGACGGGCGCCTTCTTGACCAGCTTGACCGTGCCCGGCAGGTCGCCCTCGGCCCCCGCGCCCCCCCAAAGCAGCAGCAGGAGCAGACCCCTCCGCATCGCCAAAGTCTAGAATGCGCCCGTGCGCGCCGTCGAGCCCCCCAAGGGATCGAAGCTCCGCTGCCTCCACTGGGGCGCGGAGGCGATGTACCGGATGCTCCAGCACAACGTGAGCAAGGGCGTCGCGGAGAATCCCGAGGAGCTGATCGTCTACGGCGGCACCGGCAAGGCCGCGCGTGACTGGAAGAGCTTCGAGAAGATCCTTGAGACGCTCGAGCGCCTGCGGGAGGACGAGACGCTCCTCGTGCAGTCCGGCAAGCCCGTGGGCGTCTTCCGGACGCACAAGGACGCGCCGCGCGGCCTGCTCGTGAACTCCCAGATCGTGCCCCACTGGGCGACGTGGGAGAAGTTCCGCGAGTACGAGCGGATGGGCCTCACGATGTACGGCCAGATGACCGCGGGCTCGTGGATCTACATCGGGACGCAGGGAATCCTCCAGGGGACGTACGAGACGTTCGCCGCGGTCGCGCGCACGCACTACGACGGGACGCTCAAGGGCCGGCTTCTGATCACAGGGGGCTGCGGGGGCATGGGGGGCGCGCAGCCGCTCGCGGCGACGATGAACGAGGCGACGTGCATCGTCGCCGACGTCGATCGCGCGCGGCTCGAGCGGCGCGTGGAGACGCGCTATCTCGACGTCATCGCGCCGTCGCTCGACGCCGCGCTCCAGATGGCGGAGAAGCGCGGCGCGCGCTCGATCGGCTACGAGGGGAACATCGTGGACCTGCTCCGCGCCCTCGTGAAACGCGGGATCACGCCCGACGTGCTCACGGACCAGACGTCGGCGCACGACCCGCTCAACGGCTACGTGCCCGTCGATCTCCCGTATGCGAAGGCGCTCGAGCTGCGCCGCGCGAAGCCGGAGGAGTACGCGCGCCGGTCCCTCGCCACGATGGTCGAGCACGTGAAGCTCATGAACACGCTCATGGACCGTGGCGCGGTGACGTTCGACTACGGGAACAACCTGCGCGGCCACGCGAAGGAGGCGGGGCTCAAGGAGGCCTTCCGGTTCCCGGGCTTCGTGCCGGCCTACATCCGGCCGCTCTTCTGCCTCGGCAAGGGGCCGTTCCGCTGGGTCGCGCTCTCGGGCGATCCGAATGACATCCGCCGCACCGACCAGCTCGTCCTCGAGCTCTTCCCCAAGGACGAGGCGCTCGCGCGCTGGATCCGTCTCGCGGGCGAGCGGGTCGCGTTCCAGGGATACCCGTCGCGGATCTGCTGGCTCGGCTACGGCGAGCGGGCGCGGTTCGGGCTTGCGCTCAACGACCTCGTGAAGCGGGGCGAGCTCAAGGCGCCGATCGTGATCGGCCGCGACCACCTGGACTGCGGCTCGGTCGCGTCGCCCTACCGCGAGACCGAGGCGATGAAGGACGGGTCGGACGCGATCGCGGACTGGCCGCTCCTGAACGCGCTCGTGAACGCCGCCGCGGGCGCGACCTGGGTCTCGATCCACCACGGCGGCGGCGTCGGCATCGGCTACTCGATCCACGCGGGGATGGTCGTGGTCGCGGACGGGACGCCGGATGCCGGGCGCCGTCTGGAGCGCGTGCTGACGACCGACCCCGGCACCGGCGTCATGCGGCACGCGGACGCGGGCTACGAGGAGGCGATCCTGACGGCCCGCCGTGAGAAGATCGACATCCCGATGGCCTAGGCCCTTCCCCTCCCCGTGCCCCACCCCATCCCATGGCCGACCTGCTGATCGCGAACGCGACGCAGATCCTTACCTGCGCTCGTCCGGGCGCGGCGCCGCCCTACGGCGGCAGCGCGCAGGCGCACTTGGGGATCGTCGAGGGCGGGGTCGCGATCGAGGACGGCCGGATCGTCGAGGTCGGGCCCGACGCGCTGAAGATGAAGGCGGAGCGCACGATCGACGCGAAGGGCGGCGTCGTGATGCCCGGCTTCGTGGACTGCCACACGCACGCGGTCTTCGTCGGGTCGCGCGCCGACGAGTTCGAGGACCGGGCGAAGGGGGTCTCCTACGCGGAGATCGCGCGGCGCGGCGGCGGCATCGCCGCGAGCATGCGGATGCTGCGCGAGGCGTCGGACGACCAGCTCGAGGCGGCGGTGAAGCGCAACCTCGACGGCTTTCTCACGCTCGGCACCACGACGATCGAGGCCAAGTCGGGCTACGGGCTGTCGCTCGACGACGAACTGAGGTCGCTCCATGCGCTCGGCGTCCCGCACGACGTCGAGGTCGTGCGGACGTGCCTCGCGGCGCACACGGTGCCGCCGGAGTTCGCCGAGAACCGCGAGGGGTACGTGAAGCTCGTCTGCGAGGAGATCTTCCCCGCGGTCCTGCGCGAGGGGGTCGCGGAGTACTGCGACGTCTTCCTCGAGAAGGGGGTCTTCTCGTTCGCGGAGGCGCAACAGGTGCTCGGGGCGGGGAAGGACGCGGGGCTGCGGCCGCGGGTGCACGCCGACCAGTTCAGCCATTGCGGCGGCGCGCGGCTCGCGTGCCGCGTCGGCGCGATCACCGCGGATCACCTCGAGTTCTGCACGCGCGAGGACGCGCTCGCGATGAAGAAGGCGGGCGTGATCGCGGTGCTGCTCCCGTGCGCGAACTACGTCCTCGACCAGGAGCAGCGCCCCCCGGCGCGCGCGATGATCTCGCTCGGCTGCCCGGTCGCGCTCGCGACCGACTTCAACCCCGGCTCGTCGCCGACGCAGTCGATGTTCCTCGCGATGAACATGGCGTGCGTCCGGTTCGCGATGTCGATCGCCGAGTCGATCGTCGCGGCGACGATCAACGCCGCGTGCGCCGCCGGCGTCCAGAAGAAGGTCGGCTCGATCCAGGTCGGCAAGCAGGCTGACGTGATCGTCTGCGAGCCCAGCGACCACCGCGACCTCGCCTACTGTTTCGGCGGGAATCCGGTCCGCGCCGTGGTGAAGCGGGGTCGCCAGGTCGGCGCCCAGACGGCCTAGCCAGGCCGGAGAGCGGGACGCCGGCGCACGCCCGCGCGGGACGGCGCCACACGGCGAGCCGGAGATCCTCGCGCGGCCCGCACGATGTCCAGGTTTCCGGACTTCGGCCCGCCGGGGACCGCGAATCCAACCCTCTTTTCCCCTTGCCGCCGGGCCAGAAAGTGGCGTCCGCGGCACTGCCGGTTTCTGTATCATGCCCGGTTGCGCACAGGCGCCATGATCGGAGGCCCCATGCCGTGCCGCGTTCTTGTCGCATCGCTTCTCGGGTTGATCGCGCCCGCCTTCGCGGACGAGGTTGCGGAGCAGTCCAACACGCCTGCGGGTGCTACGACGGGCCACTCGGTCGCCGGCGGGGTAGGCTCGATCTTCCAGAGCTTCGTCCCCTCCCACAGCCCGATCTCCGCCGTGGAGCTGCGCATGCGGACAGGGGGAGGTTTCCCGGCGGGCGGCAGGACGACGACGCTGCGGATCCGCGCGGGCTCGTTCGACGGTCCCATCCTGGGCAGCGCCGACGCCACGGTGCCGGGGCCGCTCGGCACCGGTGTCTTGCTCCCTGTGACATGGACCTTCGCTGTGCCGATCGAAGTCGATCCGGGAGCTACGCATGTGATCGAGTGCATCGACCTCGAACCGACGATCCTCCAGTGGCTCGGGCAGGGTGGCGGCAGCACCTACCCTCTCGGCACGTTCATCGGACCCTCGGGCATCGCGTCTCCCGACATCGACCTCAGCTTCATCACGTACCGCCCGCAGATCGTCCAGTGGCTCGAGTCCGAGGGAGGCAACGGCCACTACTACGAGTTCGTGCGCCTCGCGGCGCCGGGAGGCATCCGCTGGGACACGGCGCGAGCCGACGCCGAGGCCCGCATGTTCCTCGGGGCGAGCGGCCACCTCGCCTCGGTCGCGAGCGGGGCGGAGAACGCGTTCCTGCGCTCGCTGCGAGGCCCCTTCGACCTGAGGGCCTGGATCGGGTTCACGGACGACCCCGCGCAGGTCGCCGGCGCGTCCGAGGGGAACTTCCGCTGGACCACGGGCGAGCCGGTCACGTACACGAACTGGAACGGCGGCGAGCCGAGCAACGCCTTTGGCCTCGAGCACTACGTCGAGATGTTCGCGTCGGGCGTCTGGAACGACAACCGGATCATCGACCTCGTCTTCCCGGTCAACGGCTACCTTGTGGAGTACGAGGTAGCGGAGGCTCCGGAGGCCCCCGAGGCCCCCGTATTCCTGTCACCGCTGCCGCCGCTCCGCGACGGCACGTTCACGTGGGCGGCCGGCAAGTTGCTCGCATTCGACCTCATCGCGTCCGACGCGAACGCGGCCGATGTCGTGACGCTCTCCGCGAGCGGGCTCCCGGCGGGCGCCACGGTGGCGCCCGCGCTGCCCGCCATGGGCAACCCCGCCACCGCGTTCTTCTCGTGGACCCCCACAGAGGCTGACGTCGGCACGTACGTGATCGAGTTCGTCGCGAGCGACGGCGGGCTCAGCGACACCTTCTCCATGACGATCACCGTCGTCTTCGACGGCGACGGCGACGGCCTGTCGGATCTCTGGGAGATGGAGGGCTACACGCTCGACGGCACCTTCGTCGACCTGCCGGCAATGGGCGCGGACCCGCTGAGAAAGGACGTCTTCGTCGAGGTCGACTACATGATGGACGCGACCCACAACGAGCAGCCGATGCAGAGCGGCCTCGACAAGGTCATCGCGATGTTCGCGAACGCGCCGGTCGGCAACCCGGACGGGAGCACCGGGATCACGCTCCACGTCCACGTGGACGACGCGATCCCCTGGATCGAGACGCTCGGAACGACCGGGGCCATGGGCTACGACTGGTCCGCCTTCGACGCGCTCAAGATGGCGCACTTCGAGCAGGCGCTCGCGCTCTCGACGCACTACTGCATCTTCGCGCACAACCTGCCGGACGCGATCTCCGGCCTCTCGCGCGGCAACGGTGCGAGCGACTTCATCGTGTCGCTCGGCTCCCTCCCCATGACCTTCAACCGCGAGTGGGCGGAGGCCGGCACGTTCGCGCACGAGGCGGGCCACAACTTGGGGCTGCGGCACGGCGGGGGCGACGACGTCACGAAGAAGCCCAACTACCTGAGCGTCATGAACCTCCCGTTCCAGCTCCGCGGCATGCGCCGGAACGGCCAGGACGGATTCTTCGACTACTCGCGGGAGGCGCTCCCGAACCTTAACGAGATGGTCCTCGACGAGGTCGTCGGGCTCTCGCCCTCGACGGCCGGCCTGCACACGACGTACTGGGCTGCCACCCAGAAGTGGTCGGGCGCGCTCCCGGGCTCGGTCGACTGGAACGGCAACGGGGTGATCGCCGCGGGGGCGGCCGCCGACCTCAACAACGACTTCGTGGGCACAGTGCTCACGGGCTGGAACGACTGGGCCAACCTCAACTACACGGGGGGGACGTTGGGGGCCGGAGTCGTGATCGAGCAGCCGGAGGAGACGCCCTTCGAGGAGGAGCTCGACACGACCGAGGCGGTCGAGATCAAGCCCGGGGCACCCGCGGGGGTCACGGCGCGGGCCGGAGTGGGCTCGATCCGCGTGGCCTGGAACACCTGCGGCCTCGGGCTCACCTACAACGTCTACCGGTGGGTCGGCGCCGGCACGCCCGCGAAAATCGGCTCCGCAAGCCAAGCCCTCTTCACGGATACCGCCGTGACCAAGGGGGTCACGTACAAGTACGCCGTCACCGTGGTCAACGGGGTCGAGAGTGACCTCTCGGCGACCGCCACGGCCACGGCTCGCTGAGCGTCCGCCGGACGCCCGGGCGGCGCAGGAAACCGCTCCGTGCGGTCAAGAGCTCCCTTGTCCCCTGGGGGAGCGCCGGCCTACACTGTGCGCGCGGGTACTGCTCGGTACTGCTCTGGAGGGTTCTCAATGGCGCAGCCTTGCCGCGTTTCCATCGCGGTCCGTTCCCTTCTCGTCGTGCTTCTGGGCGCAGGCCTCGCGCCCGCCGGGGAGCCGACCATCGTCAAGGACATCGTGCCGGGGGCCTTGAGCTCCTATCCCGCCTATGCGATGGCCCTCGGCGACAAGCTGCTGTTCTGGACACAGTACGGCCCCACCCAGACGTTGGACTACGCGCTCTGGAGCAGCGACGGCACGGGAGCGGGCACGGTGCTCCTCGAGGACTTCGCCGACGCGACCTATGTCTACTACGGCCGGCCCTACTACCAGACGCTCCTCGGGAACGTGATGATCTTCTGGACCTACGATCTGGCGACGGGCTACGTCCTCTGGCGGACCGACGGCACCGAGGCGGGCACGTACTTCCTCAAGGACCTGGATCCGACGGGGCCCTACGGCTATCCGCAGAGCACCTTCACGACCTTCGGGAACAACGTCGTGTTCAGTGTCTACTCCGGGACAGGCTACGAGCTGTGGACGACCGACGGCACCGTTACCGGGACGGCCAAGATCGGTGCCAGCGGCTCGTACTACTACTACTACCAGACGCTTCTCGGCAACGTCCTCCTCTACTGGGCCTACGACACGACGAACGGCTACGTGCTCTGGAGGACCGACGGCACCGCAGCGGGGACGTTCGCCCTCGCCGACGCGGATCCCACGGGCCTCTACGGGTATCCGCAGAGCACGTTCACGCTCGCGGGCAATGCGGTGCTCTTCTACGTGTACCAATCGAACGGCTACCGCGCTCTTTGGCGATCCGACGGCACCGTGGCCGGAACGTCCATGCTCAAGGACCGAGTCTACAACTCCTACGAGGTGGTGTCCGCGAACCTCCATCTCTTCTGGGTCAACGACACGACGAGCGGCTACGTCCTCTGGAGGACCGACGGCACGGCTGCGGGTACGTTCGCCCTCGCGGACACCGACCCCTCCGGCGTCAACGGATACCCGGTGTCGAACTTCACGCCTCTGGGCAACGCCATCGCCTTCACCGTATACACCGCGAGCGGGTACGCGCTCTGGAGGACCGACGGCACCGTGGCCGGAACCGTCAAGCTCAGCTCGAGCGGCGCCTACTACTACAACCAGACGCTTCTCGGCAACGTCCTCCTCTACTGGGCCTACGACACGACGAACGGCTACGTGCTCTGGAGGACCGACGGCACGGCAGCGGGCACGTTCCTCGTGAAGGACATGGATCCGACGGGCCTCAACGGATACCCACAGGGGAACTTCATACCCTTCGGCAACATCCTCGTCTTCTCGATCTACAAGGGGACCGGTTACGAACTGTGGAGGACCGACGGCACCACGGTCGGCACGTTCAGGCTCGCGCCGACGGCCACCGCCTACTACAACTACTACTCTGCCGTCGCGGGCAACACGCTCTTCTTCTGGACGTATCAAACGACCAACGGTTACGTGCTCTGGAGGACCGACGGTACCGAGGCAGGCACCTTCGCCCTCAAGGATTTCGATCCGACCGGGCTGTACGGGTACCCGGGGATCATCGTGTCCGCGGGCAACCTGCTCCTGTTCTCGGTCTACATCCCTGCGATCGGCTATGAAGCATGGATGAGCGACGGCACTGTCGCCGGGACGGTCCGGCTCAAGGAGGGCAACTCGTACCTGACCGGCGGCGTGGCCGTCGGCGCGGGCCGCTTCTTCTCCGTCTATGACTATGCTTCTGGCAGCTACGAGACCTGGCTGACCGACGGCACCATCGCCGGCACGGGTCGCCTAGACGTCGGTTACTTCTACGCGGGCGCAGCGGTCGGTGGACGCTACCTCTTCTCGACCTACGATACGAGCGGCAACTCCAGCTTCTGGCTGACGGACGGCACCAGGGTCGGGACGGTGCGCATCGGGGCGGGCCAAGCCGTCGTGCCGGTGCCGACGATGCTCGGCGGCGCCCTCCTTTTCATGCGCTACGACGCCACGACCGGCCTCTACGAGCTCTGGCGGACCGACGGGACGGTGGCCGGGACCTATCAACTGGCGCAAGGTACGACCTACTATTACTACTATTACTATTACTACGGGTACAACTACTACAGCTACCTCGCAGGCGACACGCTCACGTTCTCGACGTACGACGCGGCGAACGGCTGGACCCTCCTGAGGACCGACGGCTCGGCGGCAGGAACCGCGCTGCTGAAGAGCGGCTATAACGGCGTGCCTACCTACTTCACGCCCGTCGGCGACATCGTCTTCTTCGTCGCCTCCCAGCCCGCGACCGGCTACGAGCTCTGGCGGACCGACGGCGAGGTCGCCGCGCAGCAGGCGCCTGAGCCCCCCGCGCCCCCCTCCTTCACCTCCCCGACGGAACCCGCGTCCGGCAGCAGCTTCACGTGGGCCGCGGGGAAGACGCTCACCCTCGAGCTCTCCGCTTTCGACCCGAACGGGGACGACGACGTCACCCTGCGCGCCCTGAGCCTTCCTCCCAGCGCGACGCTCACGCCGTCGCTCCCGACGGTCGGGAACCCCGCCTCCTCGACGTTCTCCTGGACGCCCACGCCCTCCGACACGGGGGCGCACGTGATCGAGTTCGCCGCGAGCGACGGCGCGGAGGAGGTGACTTGGAAGATCACCGTGACCGTCAACTTCGACAGCGACGGCGACGGGCTCCCGGACCTCTGGGAGACGCCGCCGCCCCTGGGCGACGGCGGCTACACGCTGAATGGCGTCTTCATCGACCTCGTGGCGATGGGCGCCAAGCCGCGCCGCAAGGACGTCTTCGTCGAGATCGACTACATGGCGGACGCCACGCGCAGCCAGAAGCCGCTCCAGACCGCCGTGGACCGGATCGTCGCGATGTTCGCCAACGCCCCGGTCGCGAACCCGGACGGGAGCACCGGGATCTCGCTCCACGTCCACTGTGACGACGCGGTCCCGTGGAGCGACACGCTCGGGACGTCGACCGCGGCGGGCTACGACTGGTCCGCCTTCGACACGATCAAGGGGAGCTACTTCGAGGAGGCGCTCGCGCTTTCGACGCACTACTGCCTCTTCGCCAACCGGCTGCCGAACGGCATCTCCGGCCTCTCCCGCGGGAACGGCGCGGCGGACTTCATCGTCTCGCTGGGCGGGCTGCCCGCCACCTTCAACCGCGAGTGGGCCGAGGCCGGCACCTTCGCCCACGAGCTCGGCCACAACATGGGGCTCATGCACGGGGGCATGGACGACATCCGCCAGAAACCCAACTACCTGAGCGTGATGAACCTCCCGTTCCAGCTCCGTGGGCTCCGCCGCAACGGCCAGGACGGCTTCTTCGACTACTCCCGCGAGGCGCTCCCCAATCTCAACGAGATGAGCCTCGACGAGACGAGCCCGCTCGCCCCCTCGACCTCGGGACTCCAGACGACCTACTGGGTCGGCACACAGCGCTGGACGGGCGTGCTGCCTAGCGCCATCGACTGGAACGGCAACGGCACGACCACCGCCGGCGCCGTCGCCGACGTGAACAACGACTTCACGGGCTCGGTCCTCAGGGGCTGGAACGACTGGGCCAACCTCAACTACACCGGGGGGTCGCTCGGCGCCGGCGTCGTCCTGCCCGAGCCGGAGGCGACCGAGATCGAGCAGGAGCTCGACGAGGTCGAGGCGCAGGAGATCAGGCCCGCCGCGCCGACGGGCGTGACCGCCCGCGCCAACCCCGGGTCGATCCGCGTCGCGTGGAACACGTGCGGCGTGGGCAGCTCGTACTGCGTCTACCGCTGCGTGGGGAACGAGGCCCCCGCGAAGATCGGCACGACGGGCCAAGCCCTCTACACCGACACCGCGGTCACCAAGGGGGTGACCTACAAATACTACGTCACCGTGATCAACGGGGCAGAGAGCGACCCCTCCGCCACGGCGACCGCCACGGCGAGGTAGGCAGGCGCCATGACGACCACGAAGCGCCGCGTGAGGCCGCTCCTCCTCGTCCTCCTCTGGGTCTGGGCGGCCTGCGTGTTCGTGACGCTCGACCTCTTCCTGAACGTGCCCGAGTTCGACCGCCTCCGGCCGAGGGCCCGCCTCTACGAGGCGATGCGGTGGAGCGGGCACGAGATCACGGGCGAGCCCTACGAGGTCGGGCTGGAATCAGGAGGGGGCGCGGGGGCCGCCTTCACGGCGTCTCGCGAGGAGGACGAAGAGACCGCGATCGAGCCCGGGACGAGGCGCGTCGAGCCCGTGCTCTGCCGGCACGGCGACGTGAGCGCCGCGGCGAGGGACGGCGGCTTCACGGAGTGGAACGACCCGGGAGGCACGCCGGGGCGGGGCGAGTACGTCGATGGCCGGCGCCACGGCATGTGGGCATGGAACTGGCCCGACGGCTCGAAGCGCGAAACGCGCGAGTACAAGAACGGCGTCCTCCACGGAAAGGTCGCGAGCTGGTACCAGGGCGGCCAACAGCAGGTCGCCGAAGAGTACGCGGACGGCAAGCGCCACGGGGAGTGGCGCAGCTGGTACCCGAGCGGCAAGCCCGCCTCCGAGGAGCACTACGACAACGGACGGATACAGGGCACGCTGGTCCAGTGGCACGAGAACGGCCAGAAGGCCGGCGAGGCGGAGTTCGTCGCCGGGAGCTCGGTCGGGCCTTTCGTCCGCTGGCACGCGAACGGGGCGAAGGCGGAGGAGGGGTTCTTCCTCGACGGCCGGAAGGAAGGCCCTTGGGTCGCCTGGGACGAAGGCGGGAACCCCACGAGCCACGAGGTCTACGTAGGGGGGAAAGTGCGGGCGCCGGGCCCCGCGGCGCCCGGTCCGCGCTGATTCGCGCGCTCTCGCCGCCACGGCGACGAGCTGGCACCGCACGCTCCTTCCGGAACCTCAGCGGCGGCGACGCCGCGCGGCGATGCCGGCGACGGCGAGCGCCGAGAAGAGGGCGAGCCCGACCGGCTCCGGCACCGTGACGTTGTCGACGAGGAGAGCGGAATCCACCGACCCGTCCAACTCGTCGCCGACACGGAAGCTCAGCGTGTAGCTCCCTGCCCCGACCGAGAACCAGTACGAGTTCCAGCCGGTCTGCTCGAGGTAGACCGAGCCGTCCGGCGCCTCGATGCCGAGATCGTCGATGACGGAGAAGCCGAGCATCGTGTGGAGGAGGCCCTGATTCGTCAGGAACGTGACCATGCCGCCGACGTCGCCGGAGATCAGGACGAACGTGGGGCCGCCGGCGCGCGTGAGGACGACCTGGAAGGTGTCGAGGAAGGGGCTTGTGGGATCCCCCGTGAACTCCGACGTGAGGAAGTTCCAGTCGAAGTAGAGCGTCGCGGGGTCGAGGATCACGAACGACCGCTCGAGGACGCCGGTGTCGGGAACATCATCGAGACCGATGTCGCCCGGGCCGCTCCCGACCACGCCGAAGTAGCTTCCCTCCGTGGGGAGAATCACCGGACCGGACACGCCGTCCAGCGAAGGAACGACGAGGCTGGTGGTGTCCCCGACGTCGTTCCATCCCGCGAGATCCCCGCTTTCGAAACCCGCTTTGACCACCGGATCCGCCCAAGACAACGCCCCCAGAAGGAGCAACGCTCCGATCAACCTTCCCATGGTGCCTTCCTCCTCAGCCCGGCCGGCGGCCTGCCCGGTGATGTACGTACCCTACGTCCAAGGAATGCTACGGTCGGGCGTTCTCCGCGGTCAAGGCCGGAAAAAAAACTTGCAGGGGCCTTGCAGGGGGCCGGGGGGGCGGCGTAGTGTGCCTTGGACGTCTGCGGATAGCGGGTTCTGTCCCGGGAGGTATTGCACCATGCGCCATGGCATCGCGGTGGTCCTGGTCTTCATGCTCGTATCTTCGGCGGCGTGGGCGGACACGATCGTCACGTTCAACTTCGAGGGAGAGGCGGCAGGCCCTCTCGCCCAAGGGACGACCTTCACCGATGCAACCACGGGGCTCAGGATCTCGATCTCGCGCCTGACCACCTTCCCGGTCCTCCAGGAGGCTCCGTTCAGCCTCTTCGACCTCACGCCGTTCGGGGTGCCGTTCGGGATGTCGCTGAGCCCGTTCGACAACCCGGCGCTTGCCATCCCCTTCGTCATCAGCATCGATACGTCCGGCCTGCTCGGCCTATTCGCCGGCCAGATCGTGAACCAGATCAGCTGGACGATGGGCGACTTCGTCCCCTCGGACCTCGACCGGATCACGGTCTTCACGATGGCGGGCGGTATCCCCTTCAGTGCGACGATCGGGATCCCGTTCAACATGAGCCTCGGCTTCTTCGGTACCGCCACCGGCTCCGCGCAGCGCACCGAGCCCGGAGGGATCACGGAGCTCCGGCTCCTCGGCGGCAGCGAGCCGAGGTTCCCGAACTCGCTCTACTACGGCGGCTTCTCGTTCACGCTCAGCAGCGTGGCGGCCGGCTCCGACCTTCCGGAGAGCAGCGCGGGCGGCGACCCGCCGACCGACGACACGGACGGCGCGGGCGCCCCGCCCGTGCCCGAGCCCGCAGGTCTCGCCGTCCTGGGTCTCGCGGTGGCCCTCCTCGCGCGGAGGCGGCGCGGTTAGGGCGAAGCGCGCTCTCGTCAGAGCGTCAGCGCACGCAGCACCGCAAGGCTCTCGCGGATCGCGGGATCGGAGTGCGAGTCCGACAGGTTGAGCAGGCGTGCCAGTTCCAGCGCGTCCCGAGCGAGGTTCCTCGCGAGCTCCGGCTCGCCGCGTTGCCGGGCGAGCCTCGCGAGCGACGCCTTGAAGATGAAGTACCAGGGGCTCCGGTTCGCGCGCATCTCGTCGTACATCGCGATGCCGTCGGAGAGGGCCCTCCACGCCTCGTCCATCTGTCCCAGCGCGCCGTGCAGCTCGCCGCGCTGGCACATGTTCCGGGCGACGAGGAGCCGGTCGCCGATGTCGCGCGCGATCTTCTCGGCGTCCCAGTGGCACTTGAGCGCCGCGTCCCCGTCCCCGCGCCGCGCGAGCAGCGAGGCGCGCTTTCGGAGGATGAGGGCGATGTGGCGCAGGTCGCCCAGCTCGCGCGCCACCTCCTCCGCCTCCCGGAAGCACCCGAGCGCCTCGTCCAGCTCCCCGCGCGACGCGTGCACGCTCCCGCGGTTGCCGACGATCTCGACGATCCGCTGCTTCGCCCCCAGCTCGCGCGCGATCGCCTCCGCCTCGCGGTAGCAATCGAGGCTTGCCCCGAAGTTCCCCCTCTGCGCGTGGACGTTGGCCTGATTGCCCAAGTGGACCGCCGCGCGCAGGCGGTTGCCGATCCGACGGGAGATGTCCTCGGCCTCCCGGTGGTAGGCCAGCGCCTGCTCCGCCTGGCCGCGCGACTCGCACACGACGCCTTTGTTCCCTACGCTCATAGCCAAGTTGACGTAGTCGCCGACCGCGCGCGCATGCGATTCCGCCGACCCGAAGCACTCCCACGCCGCGTCCACCTGTCCCTGGTTGAAGAGGACGATGCCACGGCTTCCCAGCGCGGCCCCGAGGACGCGCCGGTCCGCGAGCTCCCGGGCGGGAGCCTCGCTCTCGGCGTAGCAGCCGAGCGCGCCGGGGAAGTCGCCGCGGTTCCGCCGCATCTCCCCCTGCTGCAGGAGGGCGTGCATGAGCACGCTCCGATCACCGGCAGAACGCGCGAGCACCGCGGCCGCGTCGGCCTCGGCGACCGCCCGGTCCCAGTCGCCGCACTGCTGGCACGCGCCCGAGAGGTGGATCTTGAGACGGATCCGCTCCGCGCTCGCATCCTCCGGCAGCGCGGCGAGCGCGCGCTCGAGGGCGGGAAGGAGCTGACGGCCGGGCCGCCGGACCTTCATCGTCTCCGCCATGGCGAGGGCGATCCGGGCGGCAAGGCCGCCGTCCTTGCGCTCGAGCGCCCACTCCTCCGCCCGCGCCAGGTTGCCCGCCTCGAGGTCGATGCGCTCGAGCGCCTCCTCGCTGTCCCTGCCGAAGACACGCCCGTTCCACTCCTCGGCATAGGCGGCGTAGTGCTCGGCGTGGCGCCCCGCCAGCTCGCCCTGCTGCGCCGGCTCCGCGGTCTCGGACCACTTGCGCTCGCCGAACTCGCGGATGCCGCGGTACATGCCGAGCCGGCGCTCGAACCTCGTGTCGTACGCGGTGAGCAGGCTCTTGTCGCGAAGGCTCTGCGCGACGTCCATCGGGTCGGGGGCGTCGTCGAAGGCGGAGAGGTCGATCACGGCCTCCGCCGCCTCGAGCGAGAACCCGTCACGGAAGCGGCTTGCCTGGAGGAACGCCGCCCTCTCCCAGTCGTTGAGCAGCTGGAAGCTCCAGTCGATGGCGTCGTCGAGCGTCCGCTGGCGGTTGGCGACGTCCCGGCGCGAGCTCCGGAGCAGGTTGCGCTTCTGCCCGAGCTTCCGGGCGATCTGGGACGGCTGCATGATCGCGACGCGCGCCGCGGCCAGCTCGATCGCGAGGGGCATGCCGTCCAGCTCGGCGCAGATCCGGGCGATGTCGGTGGCGTTCTCCGCGTCGAGGGCGAAGCCGGACTTCGCCTCGCGGGCGCGCTCCACGAAGAGCTTCACCGCGGCGTGCCCGCGGGCTGCCTCGAGGTTTTGGGCCGCGTCGAGGATCGAGGGGGTGGCGAGCGGGGCCAGCTCGTAGGGCCGCTCGCCGGCGATGCCGAGCAAGGCGCGACTCGTCACGACGTAGCGCACGTGGGGCGCCCGCCGCACCCACAGGCCGACGGTCGCCTTGGCCTGGCCGAGCACCTGCTCGAAGTTGTCGAGGACGAGGAGGAGCGGCTTCCGGTACTGGAGCACGCCTGCCACGAACTCCGCCGGGTCCGGCGCACCCGACGGCTGGACGCCCAGCGCCTGGACGACCGCGTGCGCGATGCCCTCGGCGCTCTTCACCTCGCTCAGGTCCGCGAACCAGCATCCGCCCTCGAAACGGCTGATGAGCCGCCGGCAGAGCTGTCTCGAGAGGCGCGTCTTGCCGATCCCGCCGGGGCCGGTCAGCGTCACGATCGGGGAGTCCACGAGCATCCCCGAGACGGCCTCCACGTCCGCCTCGCGCCCCACGAAGGAGCTCGCCGGCGGCCCGAGGTTGGTCGGCCGCTCGTTCGGGACGGCGACGCGTCCGATGCTGGAGTCGGCCGCGACGATGCGGTCCAGCTCGTCCACGATCGCAGCCGCCGTGGGGCGGTCCGCGGCGGCCTTGGAGAGGCAGCGCGCGAGCAGCGCCTTCAGCGCCTCCGGCCCCTCGAACTCGAGAGGGTCGGGCTCGGCGCGGCGGATCCGCTCGCTGAGCTCCGCGAACGTGAGCGCGGGGAACGGCACCCGCCCCGAGAGGACCTGGTAGAAGAGGACCGCCGCGCTCCAGACGTCGGAGGCCATGCCCGCCGCTTCGCCCCCGATCACCTCGGGGGCCATGTAGTGGGGCGTGCCGATGACCTGGCCGTGGAGTTCGAAGGCGGTGTCCGCCCCCTCGAGCATCCGCCCGAGGCCGAAGTCGGCGAGCTTGACCAGCTCCCCCTGGCCGAAGAGGACGTTCGCCGGCTTGATGTCGCCGTGGATGACGCGAGCGCCGTGGGCCGCCTTGAGCGCGAGGCAGACGCCGCGGAAGACGCGGACCGCCTGCTCCAGCGGGAGCGTCTTCCGGTCCGCGATCCGGTCGCCGAGGGAGCCCCCCTCGACGTACTCCATCTCCTGCATCCACCCGCCGTCCTCGGTGGCGTGGAGGCGGTAGAGCGTGACGATGTTGGGGCTGTTGATCCCGCCGACGAGGCGCCCCTCGGCGAGGACCTGTTCCCGCACCGAGTCCTGGACGCCGCCGTCCTCGCCGCTGATGATCTTGAGCGCCACCCTGCGCCCGAGGAGCGTGTCGCGGGCGCGGTAGACGACACCGTAGGCACCGCGCCCCAGCACCGCCTCGATGCGGAGGCCGCCGACCTGCGTTCCCTCCTGGATGTCCATCGGTACCCGCGACGGGTAACTATGGTACGCGCGGGGAAGCCCGCGACGCCAACGCCGCTGTCGGCCGCCGCGAGGAGAATGGCCCCGTGGACTTCATGGAACGCGCGGCCCGCCTCGCCGGGGAAGGCGTCGAGAAGGGCGAAGGCGGGCCCTTCGGCGCCGTGGTCGTCCACAAGGGCAAGATCGTCGGCGAGAGCTGCAACCGCGTCCTCGCGACCAACGACCCGACCGCGCACGCCGAGGTCCTCGCGATCCGCGCCGCCGCGAGGAAGCTCGGCCGGTTCCACCTGACCGGCTGCGAGATCTTCACCACCTGCGAGCCCTGCCCCATGTGCCTCGCGGCGATCCACTGGGCCCACCTCGACCGCGTCCACTACGCGCTGACCCGCCACGATGCCGCCGCGATCGGCTTCGACGACGCGGCGATCTACGCCGCGATGACGGTCCCGGAGGCCCCCCTCCTTCACACGCCGAACGCCGCCGCCAAGGCCGCATTCGCCGCCTGGCAGGCGAAGACCGACCGCGTCCAGTACTGACCCCCCCGCCCGTTAGAAGAAGGAGTCCGTGAACCGTACCCGCCTTCTGCACACCGCCGACTGGCAGCTCGGCCTGAGGCGCCACTTCCTCTCCGAGGAGGCGCTGCCGCGCTACCGCCATGCGCGCATCGAGGCGATCCGCACGATGGCCGCGCTCGCGCGGGACTGCGAGTTCGCGGTGGTCGCGGGCGACGCGTTCGAGTCGAACCAGATCGACGCGCAGACGCTGGCGCGCTCGCTCGAGGCGCTCGCGGCGTTCCCGTGCCCGGTCTTCCTCCTGCCCGGCAACCACGACCCGCTCGAGGCGGGCTCCGTGCACGAGCGGATCCGCGACCACCCGCGCGCGCGGGTGCTCGTCAGCCGCGAGGCCGTGCGGCCCGGCCTCGAGGTGGTCGGCGCGCCGTGGCAGACGAAGCGGCCGGGAAGCGACCTCGTCGCGGCCGCGTGCGCGGGGCTCGAGCCCACGCCGCCGGGGACCTTGCGCGTCCTCGTCGGGCACGGAAACGGGGGGGCGGCGGGGGACCACGGCGACCCCGCGCTCATCGACGTCGAGGCCGCCGAGCGCGCGATCGTGGAGCGGAGGATCCACTACCTGGCCCTCGGCGACCGCCACTCGACGATGCGGCTCAAAGACCGCGTCTGGTACAGCGGGACGCCGGAGCCCACCGCCTTCCGGGAGACCGACCCGGGCCACGCGCTCCTTGTCGATCTCGACGAGGCGACGTGCAGGGTGGCGCAGCGTCCCGTCGGGCGCTGGCGCTTCCTCAAGCGGCGGTGGGCGCTCGCGGGGCAGGCCGACGTGGACGCGCTCGGGCTCTGGCTCGACGAGCTGCCCGACAAGGACTGCACGGTCTTGAAGCTGCGGCTCGACGGGAGCCTCGGCCTTGCCGAGCGCGCGGCGCTCGACCGGGTCCTGGCGGAGGCGCGCGAGGTCTTCGCCGGCCTCCAGCGGCGCGGGGACCCGGGCGTCACCCCCCGAGACGAGGACCTCGCGGCGCTCCGGCTCGGGGGCTTCGCGCGGGTGGCGCTCGACGAGCTCGTCGCGAGGAAGGACGAGGCCTCCGGCGACGCGCTCGCGCTCCTCTACCGGCTCGCGGGAGGCGCGCGGTGAGGATCCACCGGATCCGCGTCCGGAACTTCCGCGGGATCGCCGACGGGCGGGTCGACCTCGCGCCGAGGGGCGTGACGGTCGTCGAGGGAAGAAACGAGGCGGGCAAGTCGTCGTTCCTCGAGGCCTTCCGTCTCCTCTTCCGCGAACTCGACTCGACGCAGAAGCGCGACGTCCTCGACGTGCGGCCGGTGGACCGCGACCTGGGCACCGAGATCGAGGCGGACGTCGAGAGCGGCCCCTACCGGTTCACCTACATGAAGCGGTTTTTCCGGTCGCCCGCGACCGAGCTTCGGGTCACCGCGCCGAAGGCGGAGCAGCACACCGGCCGGCTCGCGCACGACTGCGCGCTCCATCTGCTCGAGAAGACGATGGACTCCGACCTCTTCGAGGCTCTGGCCGTCACGCAGGGCGGGGCCCCGGAGCAGGCGGACCTCGGGGCGTCGACCTCGCTGCTCCAGGCGCTCGACGAGGCGGCGGGCCGCGCGGTCGCGGGCGAGCGCGAGGTCGCGCTGTTCGAAGCGGTCAAGGAGGAGTACGTCCGGCACTTCACGCCGGAGCGCGGCGAGCCGAGAAAGCCGCTCCGGGACGCGAAGCGCGCGGAGGATGCGGCGGCGGCGCGCGTCGAGGACGTCGAACACGAGCTGAAAGCGCTCGAGTCCGACGTCGAACGGAGCGCCCAGCTCGACCGCGATATCCGCGAGGCTGCCACCCTCGAGGCGAAGGCCAAGGCGGACCTCGATCGCCGGGACCGCGAGGTGGCGGAGCTCGAGAAGCGCGAGCGCGCCGTCGAGCAATTCAAGACGAGGCTCGCGCTCAAGGAGACGACCGCGATCGTCGCGCGCAAGAACCTCGCCGACCGGCAGCAGCTCGTTGCCAAGGCCCGGGATGCCGCCGGGCGCCGCGCGCGCGTCGAGGCGGGCGCGGCGAAGGCCCGGCCGAAGCTGCTCGACGCCGAGGAGGCCGCGCGCAGGGCCGAGGCGGAGCGTGCGGACGCCGAGGCAGCCGCGCACGACGCGCTCGCGCTGTTCCGGCTCCGCGACAACGACTTCAAGTGCGAGCGGGCGCGGCTCGACCTCGAGCAGCTCGGCGAGCGCCGTGGCCGCGTCGTCGAGGCCCGTCGCGCCGCCGCGGAGGCGCGCGCGGCGCTCGCGGCGATCCGCGTCACGGACAACCTGGTGCGAAAGCTCCATCAGGCGCACCTGCGCCACGAGACCCAGACCGCTCGCGTCGACGCGGAGCTCCCGCAGGTCAAGGTGCGCGCGCTCGCCCCGCTCGCTGCCGAGATCGACGGCAGGCCGCGCCCGCTCGTCGCCGGCGAGACGGTAAAGGCGCGCGTCGCGGGCGAGACGACGGTCCTCGTCCCCGGCGTGGTGGAGGTGACCGTCCGCGCGGCGAAGGATGTCACCGAGGCGCTCGTCGCCGCGCGCACGGAACTGCGGCGGCTGCTCGCCGAGGCGGGGGCGGATTCGATCGAGGCCGCCGCGACCGCGAACGAGCGCCGCCGCGACGCCGAGCGCACGCTCAAGGACACGGAGCGGATCGAGCGCGAGAACCTCCGCGACCTCACGCTCGAACTGATGGACGAGAAGATCCGGTCGCTCCAGTGGGTCCACGTGTACCCGGCCGAGCGGCCCCCGCAGCCCCCTCTGGCAAACGGCTACGAGGCCGCCAACCAGGCGAAGGGCGAGGCGGACCGTCTCCACCAGGAGGCGGCGGCCCGCCTCGACGCGTCACGCCTTCGGGCCCTCTCGACGGCCGGCAGGGCGGACGAGCTGCGCGCCGAGATGGCGGAGACCGACGTGCAGCTGCGCGTCGCCGCGGAGGCCGAGCGCGCCGCCCGCCGCGAATGGGAGGGGGCGCGGGGGACCGAGGGGGAGCTCTCGGACGCGGCCCTCAAGGCCGAGGAGGAGCTGCGCGACGCGCGGGCGGCCCACGACGCCGAGCGCGAGGCGCTCGCCGCGGCGGACCCGTCGCGCGTCCGAGGCGCGGCGCAGGTCGCGCGCGCGCTCGTCACCGAGGCCGCTCGCCGGCTCCGGGCGGCGCAGGACGCGATGCTCGGCGTTACGGCGCGGCTCGAGAAGGGGAACGAGCGCGGCCTCTTCGAGCAGCTGCAGGAGGCGAAGACGGCGCGCCGCCACGCCGCGGAGGAGCGCCGACAGCTCGCGCGCGAGGCGACGGCCGCGAAGCTCCTCTACGAGACGATGCTCGAGAAGCGCGAGGAGGCGCGTCGCGCCTACGCCGCCCCGCTGCGCGGGAAGATCGTGGAGCTCGGCCGGACGGTCTTCGGCGAGACGTTCGCGGTGGAGCTGGACGACGACCTCCGGATCGACCGCCGCACGCTGGACGGGAAGACGCTCCCGTTCCGGAGCCTCTCGGTCGGCGCGCGCGAGCAGCTCGCGCTCCTCGCGCGGCTCGCGTGCGCGCTGCTCGTCGATCCCGAGGAGGGCGTCCCGCTGCTCTTCGACGACACGCTGGGCCACAGCGACCCGTCACGCCTCGCCGCGATGCGCGAGGTCCTCGCGCTCGCGGGCGCGCGCTGCCAGGTCGTGATCCTGACCTGCGCGCCCGACCGCTTCGGCGGCATCGCCGGCGCCCGCGTCGTGCGCCTCGGCGCGGCGGAGCCCGCGCCGAACCGGATCGGGCTGCTCGCGCAGCCGTAGGCCGCCGCTTCACGCCCCCGCGAGCGCGGAGACGGGCGCGGCGAGGCCCGCACGCATCCGCGCGTGGCTCGCGGCGTCGAGGCCGAACCAGGCGCTTACGAGAGCGTCGAGGTCGGGTTCGAGGCACAAGCGGCCGTCGCACGCGACCTCGCGGGCAATCCGGAAGAGGCCAGGCGGCGCGTCCTCGGCGCGCGGGAGGGGGAGGTCACGCAGGTGCTTCAGCTTCACCTGCGGGAAGGAGATCTGCGATGCCTCTCGCACCGCCGCGACGTGGTAGTGCGCGACCGCGCTCGAGTTGAGCCACGCGACCGCGACGGCGTGCGGGAGGCCGGGAAGCCCGAGGCACGCGAGCACGCTGTTCCGGAAATAGGTCGCGTCGGCGTGGAGCGCGGCGACCGGGCGCGACGCGGTCTGGCGCAGCACGATCGGCACCTCGCGGTAGCGCGCGAGCGGCGCGGCGCGGAAGTAGTCGCCGGGCCCGACGCGCGCCTTCGGGTCGAAGCGCTTCCTCGGCCGCGCGACACGGTAGGGGTGGACATCGCGCCCCTCGCGGATCGCGTCGCCGCGGGTGCCCAGGAGCTTCGACGCGCAGTTCCCGGTGTGCACGCCGATGTCCGCGAACGCGTCGGGCGGCGGACGCCGGAAGTCCAAGAACCGCACGGTCTCCGCCGCCGTCACGAGGAACGGCGACGCGCCGCCCCCGCACCCCCCCTCCTTCCTCACGAGGAAGAGCGCGCAGCACGGCTGCGTGATCCTCTCGAAGCCGCGCTCGCCGCAGTCGAGGACGCCCTCCACCCGGCAGTGCGCGCGGACGATCGCGCGCACGGCGCCGTACCCGTCGAGGTCGAGCACCTGCGCGGGCAGGAGCAGCGCGATGCGCCCGCGCGACAGCCGGACCGCGAGCTCGAGGAAGGGCCCGTGGAGCGAGGGCCATCCGCGGAAGCTCTCGTACCGGCGGAGCGTGCGACGGAGCGACGGGGAGAGGCCCTCCGCGTGGCGTCCCGAGAAGCTCGCCCACGGCGGGTTGCCGAGGACCGCGTCGAACCGCCTTCCTCCCCAGTCCATCGCGAGCGCGTCGCCTTGGACGATCTCCGCGTCCGGCAGCTCGCGCCGCGCGCGCGCGACGGCCGCGGGGTCGACGTCGACGCCGAAGAGGCAGCGCTCCGCCTCGCGCGTTCGCATCCCGCGCTCCACGAGGAACCGCCGCGCCTCGACCAGGAACGCACCCTCGCCGCACGCGGGGTCGCAGATCCGCGGCGCGGCGCAGAGCGTCCCGAGCGCCTGCTCGACCACCCGCGCGGCGAGCACCGGCGGCGTGTACACCCTCCCGAGCACAGCAAGATCGTGCCACCCGTGACGTACACTTCTCGGCGATGTCACCTCCTTCGTTCCTCGACCGGCTGGCCGCGCCGACGCCTTCGCCCGGCGGGGGGAGCGCCGCGGCCTACGCGGGCGCCATGGGCGCGGCGCTGGTCTCGATGTGCACGGGGCTCTCGGGGCTCGCGGAGGCGCACGCCCGGGCCGAGGAGCTGCGGCGGGACCTCGAGGGGCTCGTCGAGGAGGACGCGGCGGCCTTCTCCGCCTACCTCGCGACCAAGAGCGAGGAGGCGCTCAAGCGGGCGACCCTCGCCCCGCTGCTCATCGCGGAGAAGAGCGCCGAGGTGCTCCTGCTGGCTCAGGGGGCGGCGCCGAAGGTCCTGAAGGCCGCTCTGCCGGACCTGAAAGGGGCCATGCGGTTCGCAGGCGCGGCCTCGGAGCACGCGGCGGCGACGGCGAAGTACAACCTGAAGGACATCGCCGATCGCGACTTCGTGGAGGACGCCCGGCTCCGCCTCTTGAGAATTCCCTGAACCGCTGCGCTCTGCCGATTATTCTTGTAGAGGGTCCGGAAGGACCCGACCGGGTCGCGCCGACGGGCGCGACGGGCGAAAGCCGGCGGCGGCCGAATGGACTTCGGGCCGACGCCGGGAGGCCCATCAAAAAGGAGGTGATCCGTGGGAAGTCCGAATAGGAGGCCGTCCTCCTAACGGAGGACCGACGGGTCTCCCGACGGGAGACGGCTTTCCAGAGGCGGCTCCACGGAGCCGCCTCCTTTTTTTTGCCGCCCCCCCTCCTCAATAGACGCATCCAAGGGCCTGCGAGGATGCACGCTCCCTTCCCGCGCGCCAGGCCCGCGGGCGATCCCGTTTGCGCTCGGATTGCGGTTCCCATCGGGCCCCGGCGCTGCTAGCATCGATGTTGGCGACTGATCAGGAGTCTGTGCCTCGCGGTTGGGCACAGGCTGACGGAGATTCACATGCGCAAGGCAGCGTGGGTGATGCCGTTGTTGCTTCTCGTGGGTTCATGCGGGGGTGGCGGAGGAGGCGACGCCGGCGGCACATTCTTCCTCGTGGAGTTCCTCGAGTCCGGGGTAAACGCCGTCCCGCGCAACCGGACCTTGGAGTTCCGGTTCTCCGCGCCGGTCGCGGCCTCCCAGGACTTCTTCGAGCGGCTCAAGATCGCGAACGTCGGGCCGGAGAACTTCTCGGTAGGCGTCGGCACGTACGTCGTCAGCGGCGACGTGGTCACGTTCATGCCGCGCCTGCCCGAGAGGGCGGACCGCGGCGACGGCGGGTTCCGCGCGGATGCGACCTACCACGTCTTCCTCAAGGGCGGCCCGGACGCGCTCCAGTCGGTCGGAGGCGACCGCATCGCGCGGCCACAAGAGTTGACGTTCGAGACGAGCGAGTTCTTCGAGGATCCGGTACCGACCGAGCCGCCGCGCGCGATGAGGCTGCTCGCCCGGGATCTGACGTCCGACGCGGCCATCGATCTGTCGCGCGTCGATCCGCGGCCGGGGGAGCTCGCGCTGCTCGACAGCAACGAGTTGCTTCAGCAGGGACGCGCGCTCGATCCCGGCGCCGGAGGCGCACCGAACTACGGCACTCCCTGGGTGTTCGAGCTGCACGTGAGCGAACCCCTCGATCCCGCCACCGTGACGCCGGACAGGGTCCAGCTCCTGGAGATCCGCCGGAACGCCTTGACCGGCGCGACCACGGCGGACCCCGGCCACGTCGGGGATCCGGTCAGCTTCAAGGTCCCGATCCTGGTGGACGTGATCCAGCGGCCGGACTCGGCCGGCGACCTGCAGCTCTTCGTCCGCGTGCGGGCGGTCCAGACGCTCGTGGACGACGCGCGCTACCGCCTCACCTTCTCGGGGACGATCCTCGGCATCGACTTCCGCAAGGCGTACATCGGCGAAAACGGCGTCACCGGCGACGGCCAGACCCCGCTCAGCGGCGGCGGCTACCCGGAGCCCGGCGGCCTCGGGTACACGACCGAGTTCCTGGTGTACGACCGGCCGGCGATCAGCGCCTCGCGGACGGTCACCTACGATCCATTGGCCGACGGGATCGAGCCCGAGACCGGACAGACGACGATGGACGAGGACCTCCACAACGCGGCCCTCTACAATCCGTCCTTCGCTCCGGGCACCGCGGTCGGCAAGGTGAGCGACTTCGGGGACGGCAGCGACGGCAACCTCTCCGTGAGCGGGGGCGCGACCGCAACGCTCGACACGGGGGACACGCCGAACAGCCCCTCGGGCATCTCGGTCATCGTGACGGACCTCGACTTCATGGACAGCTACAGCAACCAGGGAATGCCCGCGGCGGGGCAGCGAACCGTGGCGGGCCTGACGCCGCTGGAGCTCCAGCTCGAGAACGTCACCGTTTCCTCCTCCTCGACGCTGCGGATCGTCGGCGTCAACCCGTGCCGCCTGCTCGTGCGAGGACTCGTCCAGGTCACCGGGACCATCGACGCCGGCGGGTTCGCGGGGGCGAACGGGTCCTCGACGATCAGCCAGCCGGGGGCCGGGGGGCCCGGCGGCTACGCCGGAGGCATCAGCCCGAGGGGCGACAAGAGCTGCGCGCTCTACGGCGGGAACGACTGCTCCAGCTTCAACGGCTTCCTGAACGTGTGCGCACCGGCGAAGGCGAAGTTCCCGTTCGCGCGCAAGGGAGAGGGCCCCGGACGGGGCAACCAGGGCGGGGACTCGCATCCCTACTGGGCGCAGTTGAACAGCGGCGGGAACGTGACGGCCCGCGACAACACGGGGTCAGGGGGCGGCGGGGGCAGCCATGGCACGAGCGGCTCCATAGGCGAGGACCGGATCAACGCCGGGGGCGCGGTGGGCACCGCGGGCCCGTCCTGCTCCACATACGGGAACCCGAACTCGAGCGTCATCGGGGCTCGCGGCATGCCGGGGCCCCTCTACGGGGACCGGACAGCCAGGGACTGGATGGGCGGCTCCGGCGGCGGCGGCGGGTTCTTCGAGATCGTCTCGGCCGGCGCGATCCAGGTGACCGGCGGGGGCAGGATCTCCGTGGCCGGGGGACCTGGAGGCGCGGGCTTCATCGAGCCCAACGTCAGTCCCCAGTACGGGACGACGTACCAGACCAGCTGGAACACCGTGACGGGGGGCGGCGGGGGCGGCGCCGGCGGCACCATCAGCCTCGTCTCCGGCGGCGACATCACCGTCGTCGGCGGCCTCCTGGACGCCCGGGGCGGCGTCGGGGGAGCACGGGGTTCCCACGCCCTCGTGAGCAACACCAACGGCTGCAACGCAGGCGGCGACGGGGGCAAGGGCTTCATCTTCCTGATGGATATCGACGGTTCCGTGGTGGGGCTGCCCGGCACGGTTCCCGCAGGCGAGTACGACACGTTCCAGTACGGCGTCCTGACGGTCTCGCAGTTCAGCCTGGACCGCTTCGGCGGCATCAGCGCGATCACGGAGATGTTCGGGATGCCGGCCGCGGACCCGGACTACCAGCCGATCGAGGAGCTCGACATCCTCGCGAACGTCGGCGCCGGCCAGAGCGTCCGGATCTTCGTCAGCTCCGCCAAGGCGAGTCCGGACAACCCGCTGCTGCCCAACATCCTGACGGAGACCCCGTTGTTCGAGGTCGCCGTGGTGCAGTTCGTCGGGGGCGCGGCCTCCGTCGACATCACCGGCGACATGAGCAACCTCAATCCCGCCGGAGGAGCGCCCGCCCGCGACGCGTTCACGCGCGTCTACGCGGGCTTCGAGTACAACAACGAGATCGACGCCGCGACCGGACCGTTCGCCTCCGTGGACGAGGTCACGGTGCGGTTCTCGTTCAACGGCTAGCGAAACGAAACCCGGCCGCGGCGCACACCGCCGCGGCCGGCCCGCTTCCCGGGAGAGCCTACGCGCGGATCACGCGGCACGGGGTGCCGGCGAACGGCAGCGGCGAGAGCGCGCTCACGAGCACGTGGATCCCGGCCCCGACGGCGTCCACGAGCGGCTGGATGTCCTCGTCCTCCGGCCAGCGGGCGACGCACAGGACATCGGGGTCGAGCGCGAGCGCCATGTCGACGGCGGGCACGCAGGCGGCGACCTCGGGCACGGGCAGGTCCACCGAGACGCACTTCACCCGCGCCGGGTCGAAGGCCCCGAGCGCCGAACGCAGCACCGCGTCCGCGTCGGCATGGCGACCGCCGGTCACGAGGAGCAGTCCCGCGCGGCCCTCCCGCCAGGCGCGCGCCTCGGCCGGCTCCGGACCGGGCTCGGCCGACAGCCACGCGACCGCGGCGAGTCCCTCGTGCGTGGGCGCGATCGACACGCGCACGAGGCGGTTGCGCCAGAGGAACGAGCCCTCCCCCGCGACCCCCTCGATCCCTGCCCGGCGGGCGAGCGCCCCGGCGAGGCCCGTCGCGTCCGCCTCGAACCCGTCCGAAAGGCGCCCTCCGGCCCTGAGCCGCACCCGGTCGGGCGGCTCGAGGTGGATGGCCCGCGCGTCGCCCGCGTTCGCGAGAAGCCCGTCGATCTCGCCCTGCGGCAGCGCGCGCGGCTCGAGGACGAGCCCCTCAAGCCCCGCGGCCGCGTTGCGGGCCGCGGCGCCGAGCTCGCCGCGCTGCTCGCCCGAGCGCATGATGCCGACGATCTCGGGCCCGAACGCGTCGCCGCGTCGCGCCATCGCGTCCGCGAGGCTCGACCCGCGGAAGAGGTCCTCGACGACCTCCGCGACCGCGGACTGGAGCGCGTCGCCCGCCTCGGCGCCCGCGATCTCGAGGGCCTCCGTCAGGGGCACGCCCGAATCGTAAAGATGCGCGAACTTCCGCAGCAGGACGATCTGTCCCTGACGCAGGTCCATCCGCAGCAGATTATCCACCCCGGGGGGTTAGACTTCAGCCCAGATGGTCGCGGCTGTCCTCTGCCAGGGGCTGAAGAAGCGCTACGGCCCCCACGAGGCGCTGCGCGGCCTCGACCTCGAGGTGCCCGAGGGCGCGCTCTTCGGCTTCCTCGGCCCGAACGGCGCCGGAAAGTCCACGACGCTGCGCATCCTCGCGGGCCTCGTGCGCGCCGATGCCGGCCGCGCCGAGCTCCACGGCACCGACGTCCGGCGCCACGTCGCGGCCTCCGCGCGAACGACGTTCCTCATCGAGAACGCCGTCTTCCCGCCCCACCTGACGGCCCGCGAGACCCTTCGGCGCGCCGCGTCCTTCCTGCGCGTGCCCGCGGACGAGACGCAGCTCGACCGGGTCGGCCTCGGTCACGCGCGCGACCGGCGCACCGGCGGGTTCTCCCACGGCATGCGGCAGCGGCTCGGCCTCGCCTGCGCGCTGGTGGGCAGGCCGGACCTCCTCGTCCTCGACGAGCCGCAGAACGGCCTCGACCCGCAGGGCCTGCGCACGATCCGCGACCTCCTGCGCGAGGAGAACTCGCGGGGCGCGACCGTCCTCGTCTCCGTCCACCGGCTCGCCGAGGTCGAGGGGCTCTGCACGCACGCGGCGCTGATCGTCGCCGGCCGCGCGGTGCGCGCGGGCCCGGTTGACCGTCTCCTCGAAGGCGGGGAGCCGCGCTACCGGATCTCCGTCAGCGACCCGCGCCGCGCGCAGGAGGCGATGGGGATACCGTGCGAAGCGAGCGACGGCACGCTCGTCATCAACGCCGACCGCGAGCGCGCGGCCGCCGCCGCCGCCGCGTGCGTCCGCGCCGGCGTGAAGGTCTTCTCGCTCGAGCCCCTGCGGCGGACGCTCGACGAGCTCTACCTCGAGGAAGTCGGGGGGGCAGGGGGGCCGTGACGGGGTTTCTAGCGACGCTTCGCGCCGAAGTGCGCGACCTCTTCCGCCACCCGCTCGCGTGGGCGGGGATCGCCGCGTCCGCCGCGGCGGCGTTCATCTTCGCCCGCTACGCGCCGCACCGCGACAACGGCTACACGGTCTACGGCGCGGCGCTCCACGCCGGCGCGCAGATCGCGGGCTTCTTCCTGCTCGGCCTCTCCGCGATCGCGGTCTCGGGCGAGCGGTCGCGCGGCACGGTGCGCTTCGTCCTCCCGCGCCCGATCGCGCGCTCCGCGTTCGTGTTTGGCAAGGCGACCGCGCTCGCGGCGCTCGCGCTCGCCTTCCTCCTCTTCACGGCAGGCACCGCCTGGGCCGGCGCTCGCGGCCATGGGTTCGGCGACGTGAAGGCCGAGGCGCCGGCCGGCGAGGACGACGATGGCTTCCACTACGTCGACGAGGAGGTCGTCGACCCCGCGTTCCTCGAGGCCGCAATGCGCCGCCGCGTGCTGCTCGCGACGCTCCTCGTCCTCCCGGCGCTCCTCACGGCGACCGGGCTCGGCGTCCTCGTGTCATCGCTTCTCGCGTCGCCCGCCGCCGCGGTCCTCGTGGCGATCGCGGTCGCGCTCCCGCTCAACTACCTGCCCGAGGTCATGGGCCTCGCCCCCGACGCGGCCCGCGCGCTGCCCTTCCGCGCGGCCTCCGACAGCCTCTCGGGTCTCGTGGACTTCGGCCGCCACCTCTCGACGTCGGACTGGCCCGCCTACGGGGCCGTCCACCTGCTCGGCGCGCTTCTCGCCGCGGTCGGCTTGCCTCTTCTTGGCGCGGCCTTTTTCAGCCGGGCCGATCTGACCGACTAAAGGCTATAGCCTGCAGGTTGTAGGCTGTAGGCCCGGAGCCTCAAGCCTCGAGCCCAAGCCGTGCTGCTTCCCCTCCTCCTCCTCGCCGGGATCTCGCTCTCCCCCATCGAGATCGAGGGCCCTGTCCTCGACGCCCGCGTTGTGGACGTGGACGGCGACGGCAAGGAGGACATCGTCGCGCTGACCGCGAAGGAGCTGATCCTGCTCCCCGGCGGGAAGCTGCCCGCGATCCGGAAGCCGGCGCCGCCGCTCTCGGTTCTCGGCAAGGGGCTCCTCGGCGTCGTCCGCGACGGCCGCTACCGGACGGTCGACGAGCCGTTCGGCGCGTGGACGGAGGGGGCGCCGGGGGCCGCGTCGCTCCTCGCGCTCCTCGGGCGCGGCGCGCCCGCGCTCCTCCTCTCGCCCGGCGACCTCGACGGCGACGGCCGCGACGATCCCGTGCTCTGCGGGCCCCTCGGGTTCGAGACTCCCGGGGGCCTCGTCCCGCTCGCGCCTGCGGCGTCGCTCCAGATCGAGCGGAACGAGGCCTTCGCGGTCGAGTACCGGATCCCGCTGCCGGTCGTCGGGAGCTGGACCGGCGCCCCGCGGGAGCTCGTCCTCTTCGACGACGAGGCCGTGCGCGTCTTCCGCGGCGCGGAGGAGACCGAGCCGACCCCGCTGCCCCTCCCCAAGAAGAGCGAGGCCGCCGCGGCGATGCGCCGCAACCAGGTCTTCGTGCGCGACGTGGACGCCGACGGCAGGCTGGATTTGCTCGTCGTGGTCGCGTCGGGCGAGACACAGCTCTTCGCGAAGTTCGAGGCGACCGCACGGCTCTTCCGCGGCGGCCGCGTCTACGACCCCGCCCAGAAGAGCTTCTTCCGCCCTGCGTCGTTCCTGAAGGTCGCGGGCGTCCTCCTCGAGACCGCGCTCGTGGACGTGGACGGCGACAAGGATCTCGATCTTGTCCTCTGCACGATCGACATCTCGATCTTCGCCGCGGCGGCCGCGACCGCGCCGGCCGCGTACCACGTCTTCCGCTGGGGGCCCGACGGCTACGAGCGGAAACCCGCGTGGACTCACGAGGACGAGATCCCGCTCGCGGCGTTCCAGGCCGAGCCAGAGGCGCCGATCCGGTTCCTGCCGGACTTCGACGGGGACGGAATCCCCACGGCGGTCTCCGTCGGCGAGGAGGTGTGCCTCCTGCTCTTCGACGGCGAGAGCTTCGTCCCGGGTCCCGCGGTCCGCGCGCCCGGTGCCCGGCTCCCGGCCGTGGGCAGGGAGCGGGCGGCGGTCCCCTACGAGAAGGGCGTGATCGTGGTCGAGGGGGGCCGATGAGACGCCTCGGGATCGGGCTCCTCCTCGCGTGCGCCGCATCCGCGGCGCCCGAGGTCCTTGAGCTCTCCTGCCCGCCGCGGGTCTCGTACCGCGTCTACCGGGACCTCGACCATGACGGCTGCGACGACCTGATCGCCGTCGGCGAGCGCGAGGCGTGGGTGTGGCACGGGGGCATCCTCATCCCCACGCTCCCCGACGCCAAGCTCGCGCTCCCCGAGGGCGCGGCCCTTTTCGACGTGGGGCCGGCCGAGGCGAAGGAGCAGACCCTCGTCGTCCGCACGGCGGGCGGGTACTTCGCCCTCCGCGGGGGCGAGACTCCCGAGCCGCTCCCCCACCCGTCGGGTCCGGGGCTCCCGCCGTCGCCCGGCAACGTCTTGTGGCGAGCCTTCTTCGGCGACTTCGACCGCGACGGCAGGACCGACTTCCTCGACGTCTCGCTGGCGGGCTACACGATCGCGTTCGCGGCGGGCGGAGAGGTGCGGCTCCCGCCGCTCCTCCTCGAGACGGCGGCGACGCGAGCGGTCGCGGCCTCGGGCAAGCTCGTCGCGCGGTATGCGCTCGGGGAGTGGGCCAACGGGGACTTCGACGGTGACGGACGGCCGGACTTCGCGGTGCTCAAGCCCGACGGCCTCTGCGTCTACCCGGGCGACGACCGCGGGCGATTCGACCCGGCGCGCGCGAGCGACGTCCCGCTGCCCGACGCGCAGGGGGCCGACCTCTGGTTCCGCGATTTCAACGGCGACGGCTTCACGGACGTCCTCGCGGTGAAGCGCCACGAGGGCCAGGCCTCGGTGATCCTCGCCGGCGCGGAGAAGGGGCTCGCCGCGGCCACGCGGCTCGGCTTCACGGTACCGGGAGAGCTGCGCTCGCCGGTCCTTGCCGACCTCGACGGCGACCGGAAGATCGACCTCGCGCTGCCCTTCACGGCGCGCCCGTCGATCGAGGCGGCGGTCCGAGCCATCGCGCGCGGCGAGGCGATCGTGAAGGTGCCCGTCTTCCTCAACCGGGGCGGGCGCGCCTGCTTCGCTCCCCGCGCGGACGCGCAGTTCTCGTTCCCGGCGCGGCTGCGCATCTCCGCCGACTCCGCCAGTCGCATCCGGATCGGCGGTCTCATCATCGTCGAGTACGGCGGGGACGTGGACGGCGACGGGCGCACGGACCTCGTCGTCTCGCTCGGCCCGAGCCGTCTCGGGATCTTCCGGGGCGTCCCGGAGGGGCTCTTCGAGAAGGAGCCGTCCAGCACGGTCGAGATCCCGGACTGCTCGGACTACGAGGCCGTCTACACGGCGGCGGCGAGTCTCAACGGCGACGGAACCTCGGATATCATCCTCCATTACGCGGGGGCCGGCCGGCGTCCGGATCGCCTCTTCCTGGTCCTGAGCCGGGAGGAGTAGGCCGGAAGAAACCGGAGGGCCCGCGCGTCGGAAAGAAGATGCGTCGCCCCCTCCCCCGTGCCCCCACCCATCGCCGGCGCCAACGGGGCGTCGCCCTCGTCCTCGTTCTCGTCCTCCTCCCGCTTGTCGCGATCCTCATGACCCAGCTTTCCTTCGAGACGACGATCGGGGATCGGCTCGCGCGCAACGCGCTCGCGAACGAGCAGTTCAAGGTGGCGATCCTCGCGCGCGAGCGGCAGATGAGGCTCCGGCTCGTGCGCGACCTCAAGGAGGACGACAAGAGCGCGTCGCAGGGGGGCGCGTTCGACTACTACGGCGACCCGTGGGGTCCTGACTCCGAGGGCGGCGGCATGGCCGTGATGGTCACCAAGGGCGAGGCGGACCGGGGCGACGACATCTCGCTCTACACCGAGATCACGGACGAGCAGGGGAAGTTCAACCTGAACCTGCTGCTCCACAAGGACCCGCAGAGGGCCGCGCGCGCGCTCGAGGCTTTCAAGAACCTGCTCAATTTCTTCCGCGACACCCGGTTCGGGGACGTCGTGGAGGAGCACGACTACGACCTCGACGAGCAGCAGGCGCGCGAGGTCGGCGACGCCGTCTCGAAGTTCCTGAAGAACGAGGAGCGGGACGCGCGCGTGCGCAGGCCCGACCTGCCGGATCCGCCCGGGGACATGAAGCAGGGCGTCCTCGCGGTGCGCGAGCTCCTCTTCGCGCACGCGTTCTTCCAGCAGAAGCGGATGCTCGACAAGTTCACGGACGTCAAGTCGGGCCAGGTGCTTCCGAGCCTCGAGGAGTTCGTGACGGTCTACGGCGACGGGAGGGTGAACGCCAACACCGCGCCCATCCAGGTGCTGCGCGCGATGTTCAAGGAGGAGCAGGGGCAGCGCGACGTCGCGGAGGAGATCCTCCACGGCCGGGGCGGGTTCCTCGAGAACAGCGACGAGGACCAGGAGAAGCGCGAGGAGACGCTCGAGGATCGGCGGAAGGCGAAGGAGGAGGGGATCGAGGAGGACGAGGAGCAGGCCGCCGCCTACAAGACGATGAACGACCTCTCGAAGGTCGAGGGAATGGGCGACGGCACGTTCCTCCGACGGAACGACGTCGACGTGGGCCGCGACTTCACCGTCCGCACGAACTTCTTCCGCGCCGTCGTCACCGCGCGCCGGGAGAACTTCCTCCGCCGGCAGATCTTCGTGTTCGAGCGCCACACGGAGGGTTGCCTCACCCTGTCGACCGAGGTGCGCCTCACCGATCTGGGCGATCTGCCGGAGGACGCGATGCGGTCAGGGACGCAGGACGCGGCCTCCGCGCCGTAGACGTCGAGGGGGCCGCGGGGGCCGCGGCACGCCGTAGCGGGGAAGTCGGCTAGGATGCGGGGCGTGGCCGAGCAGTGGCAGGATGTCGGGGCGGCGGAGGCGCTGAAGACGACGCCGGTCCGGGAGGTCCGGGTCGGCAGCGGCGTCGTCGCCCTCACCTGCAAGGACGGGGAGTTCGGCGCGATCTCGGGCACGTGCATCCACGTGGGCGGGCCGCTCGGACAGGGGACGCTCGAGGGGGACAACGTCGTCTGCCCGTGGCACTACTGGAAGTTCCACCGGGTGACCGGCGAGTCCCCCTACGCCGGCAACCGCGTCGGGCGCCACGACGTCAAGGTGGAGAACGGCAGGGTGCTCGTCGCGGTCGAGCCTGCCACGAGGCCCGGGCGGACAAAGCACGAGCCCCATCCACTGGCGCGGGAACCCGAACGCGCTCCCGGCCCGGTGCGCGTGCTCGGCATCTCCACGACCGTCATCGATCCGCGCCATCCCCGGTACTCGACATCCGAGTCGCTGCTGGAGTCGGGGCTCCTCGCGGCGAGGGAGCGCGGAGCGGAGACGCGGCTCCTCCGCCTCGCGTCGCTCGACTTCCGCCACTGCGAGGGGTTCTACTCGAAGAGCGCGCGGGCGTGCACCTGGCCCTGCTCGATCACGATCATGGACCCGAAGGACCAGATGGAGCAGGTCTACGAGGGGATGGTCCACTGGGCCGACGTGATCGTCGTCGCGACGCCCATCCGGTGGGGCGCGCCGAGCTCGCTCTACTTCAAGATGGCGGAGCGGATGAACTGCATCCAGAACCAGATCACGATCCGGAACCGCGTGCTCCTGCGGAACAAGGTCGGGTGCTTCGTCATCACCGGCGGCCAGGACAACGTGCAGGCGGTCGCGGGCCAGATGCTCATGTTCTTCGGGGAACTGGGATGCGTCTTCCCGCCGTTCCCGTTCGTCGCGCACACGCGCGGCTGGCCCGCGGAGGACATGGAGAACAACGTCCGGCACGTGCAGGAGAGCGCCGACCTCCGGGAAGGGGCCGCGGAGCTCGTCTGCCGCGCCGTGGGAATGGCCGAAGTTCTCCTCAAGACGGACGTCTCCCGCGCGACCGTCGCCCGCGGCGGTCGAAAGGCCAACTGACGGCGCTCTCGCGCATAACCAAAGCTACGACAAGTACTTATGGACTGTCGGTAGGGACTCCTGGTCCGTGCGCGCGGTCGTCGGCCCGGGGCTTCCTGCGCCCCCCCTGCCCCCTTGGCCCCCTGACCCCTAAACCCGCTCCGCGCAGGTGCCGAATGGGAGGCGGGGACTTCTCCCCTCGGAGGGGAAGGGTCTGCCCGCATGCCCATGGCTAGGGTGGTCAACACGGACGAGTTGGCTCGGCAGCTTGCCCAGCGGCTCGGCGTCCGCGAAGCGGAAGCCAAGCACATGCTGGGCGAGGTCTGTTCGTGCCTGCGCGACTCCCTGTCCGCGGGGCGGCCCGTCGAGCTGGGGGATCTCGTGAGCCTCACCGTCGAGGGCCGCCCGGAGCTGCGCGAGGACGAGTCCGGCGGGTTCTCCGCCTACGCGCCCACCCGGCGCGCGCTCTCGGCTGCGCCGGTCGGCGCGCTCAAGACGGAGCTCGAGAAGTCGACCCAGGCGGCGATCTACTACGTCGCGCGCGGCGAGGGGACGTTCAAGGACCTCCTCGCGGAGCACTTCGGCAGGCGCGGCTGGAAGCTCGTGCACGCGAAGGACGGCCACGAGGCGGTGGGCCGGCTCGACCGCGCGCCCCCCGCGGCGCTCATCTGCGAGTGCAGCGCCGACGGGTGGCGGGAACTGGTGCGGGAGGTCAAGGGGAACCCGGACACGAACTGGATCCCGGTCGTCGGCATCCGGACGCGCGGCTCGGAGGACGAGGTCGTGCGGCACCTGACCGTGCTGCCGGACCTGATCGTGCAGGAGCCGTTCCCGTTCGCTGACTTCGTCCGCACGGCCGGCGCGGAGGTGGCCGAGCGGGTGACGGCGCCGCAGCACGACCTGCGGGAGCTGGCCGTGGAGCTGCCCGGCACGCAGACCTGCCGCCGCGAGGCGTGCGACCTGATCGAGGAGGCCCTCTTCCGGTGCTCGCTGCCCGAGGAGTTCTGCCGCGCGGCGAGGGGGGCGCTCGGCGAGGCGCTCGACAACGCGGCGCGCCACGGCCACCGCCAGGTCGAGTGCTGCACGATCGAGCTGCGGATGATCCTCGACCCGCGGCGGCTCGTCCTCGCGGTGCGCGACAGCGGGGAGGGGTTCAACCACGCGGCCGCGCTCTCCGCCGTGCGCGGCGTCGCGAACCGCGCGAGCCACGACCCGCTCGCCCGCGCGGCCGCCGCCCTCAGGAGTCGCCGCGGCGACGCGAAGGAAGGCGGCCTCGGCCGGATGCTCAAGCTTGTGGACCGCGTCGAGTTCAATCGCGCGGGGAACGAGGTCGTGCTGACGAAGTTCCTGCCGGTCCGCGACGCGGACACGTCCACGAACCCGCGCGCGGACGCGGCCCTAGCCTCCGAATAGCTCCCGGAACCGCGCCGCAAGCCGCGGCCCCGCGCCCGCGTCCTCGTGCTTGAAGAAGACGTGGACCTGCTCCCACGGCTGCGTGCGCACGCGCTCCGTCCAGGCCGTGAGCTCCCCGTCGCCGTAGTCCTGCCGGCGCAGCCGCAGGTAACCGAACGCCGCCGTGGCGACAAGGGGCGCTGCCTTCTCCTCGTCCTCCGCGATCACGAGCGCCGCCGCACGCTCCCGCAGGATCCCGTAGATCTCCTCGTCGAACCACGAGTCGTGGCGGAACTCGAACGCCGCCGGGAACCCCTCGGGCAGGAGCGCCAGGAAGTCGCGCAGCCGGTCCGCGCCCTTCTTCAAGTAGGGCGGCAGCTGGAAGAGGGACGGCCCGAGCTTCGCCCCCAGCTCGCGGGCGCTGGTCACGAAGAACGCCGTGTCCTCCTGCGCGTCCGCAAGCCTCTTGTGATGCGTGATCCGCTGCGGCGCCTTCAGGCAGAACCGGAACGTCTCCGGCGTCTGCTCCGCCCACTTCCGCACGGTCTCGGGCTTCGGCATCCGGTAGAAGGTGTTGTTGATCTCGCACGCGTCGAGCCGCTCCGCGTAGTACGCGAGCATGCCCGCCTCCTTCATGTCCTCGGGATAGAAGGGCCCCTTCCACTCCTTGTATTGGAAGCCGCTCGTCCCGACGAGGAGGCGCATCGCGGAGAAAGTTATCACGAGGGGGCGCGGGGGCCGTCCGCCTCAGTCGAGGAAGTGTGCCCCTTCCAGCGCCACGGTGGTGCCGCCGGGGCCGACGGTCACGTCCGCGAGGCCGCCTTGGTTGGCGCCGACGTACCCGTCGATCACGGTCGTTGCGCCGGCCGAACGGAGCTCCAGGGGTCCTTCGCGCCGCACCCGGAACGAGCGGGATTGGGCCTCACCGACAGGGATCGCGTGGAAGACCGCGTACACGTGATCCGGGCCGACGACCTCGAGACCGGTCAGCGGCGCCGGCGTCTCGTTGCGGACGACGACGGTGAATGTACCCTTCCGTGCGGAGACGTCGCACACGATGAGACCCGCGGCGGGGAGGTTGGTGACCAGCAGAGCGGCGCAAGCGAACGTCGAGAGCCAGAACCTGCGCGGGAGCTCGGGGGCCCGGAATGCGAGCCAAACGTACCGGGCCAGCGCGAGGACCCCGACGCCGAAGGCCACGCAGCCGAGGAAGAGGACGAAGAGGCCTGCGATTTCAAGCCAATCCGCCGACGTCGCGAGCCAGAGAACGTAGATCGAGACGCCCGTGAGGAGGGGGGCCGCACCGCACACGAGCGCGACCCGGTACGCTCCCTTCACGCGCAAAGGCTAGCATGGCTCGCGATGGAGCTCCGGCGGATGCGCCGCGACGAGGTGGAGGCCGTCGTCCGCCTCTGGCGGCGGGCGCGCGACGCCTCGCAGCCGTGGCTCGAGGCGCGGATGGGCCACACGCCCGACGACGACCTGCGCTTCTTCGAGGACACGATCGCGCGCGAAAACGACGTCTGGGTCGCTGTCGACGGCGAGGTCCTGGGCTTTCTCGCGATCTCCGGCGAGCGGCTCGGGTGGCTCTACGTCGATCCCGCGGCCCAGCGGAGAGGCGTCGGGACCGCGCTCCTCGACCGGGCCAAGGCCCTCTCGCCGGAGGGCCTCACGCTCTTCACCCACCAGCGGAACGAGGGTGCGCGGGCGTTCTACGAGCGCCGCGGCTTCCTCGCCGTGCGGTTCGGCGTGAGCCCGCCGCCCGAGAGCGAGCCTGACGTCCTTTACCGGTGGGACGTCCCCCGTCCCCCCGCGCCCCCTCCCACCCCCTAGCCGAACACGCCGTCGAGCGCGCCGTCGATCCCCTTGTCGAACTCCTTGCGTTCGATCTTCTCGTCGGGGGATCCGGTCGCGCCCGGGCGGGCGTAGAGGCCCTCGAGCCGGCGGATCACGTCGAGCGCGTACGTGCGGACGAGCGAGTCGGAGGAGACGTCGGCGAACGTGACGGCAAGCAGCGCGTGGTCGCCCGCGCGGAGGATCATGAGGTTGCGGCCGTCGCCGCAGGGGACGATGCTCGAGAACTCGCGCGCCCCGAGCATCTGGGCCATCGCCTGCGACGCCGCGAACGTGCCCGCGACGAGCGCGGTGATCGTGTCCTCGCTCGCGGGCGACGTGTGGCCCTGGCGCGCGACCAGGTGCCCGGCGGAGTCCACGAGAAGCACCGTCTCCGCGCGGCTCTTCTGGAGGAACTTCCCCAGCACGAGCGTGATCTGGTGCACGTCCTTCGCGAAGAAGACGGTCGGCTTCTCCTCGCGCACGTCGGGCCTCACAGGATGCGCGCCTCCGCCAGCGCGTTGTAGTGCTCGGCGAGACGCGTGGCCGCGGTCTCGGTCCAGCGCACCACGAGCGCGGGGGCCGCGTGGTCGCGGTAGACGATGCAGAGGAGCGCGCGCGAGGCGACGGGCACGACGAGCACGGCCTCGTGGTCCCCCTCGTGGATCAGCGTGCGGCCGCCGTCCGAGCCGTAGAAGCCCGCCAGCCGGCGCGCCGCGGCGAAGCCGCTCGCGACGATCGTCGCGAAGTCGGTCGAGCTGAACATCGAATCCTCGCCGCGCTTGGCGATGAAGTCGCCGTGGCTGTCGAGCAGGAGGACGGTCTTCGCGTCCGTGAGGAAGAGGAGCTCGTCGAGGACCTTGCCGACGCGGTCGAGCGTGGCCTGGTACGCGCGCAGCTTGTCGGAGGAGAGCGCGACGGGGCCGCGGCCCGACACGCCGAAGGCGTCGCCCCGGTTGCTCGCGGCGTAGAGGACGTTGCCGATCGCCTGGAGGCCGCGGACGTCGGCCTCCTCGAACGGGTAGCCGTCGGGGAGGTAGAGGGTGATCGAGCCGAAGGCCTTCCCGCGGGCGATGAGCGGGAAGGCGAAGGTCTCCGAGGTCTGGAGCTCGCGCGCGAGGAAGTTCACGATCTCCTCGCCGCCCTCGAGGTCGAGAGCGGTCCGGAGCACGCCGTCGTTGCGCACGGCCTCGGCGAGCATGGCGTCGATCGTGTCGAAGCGCGCGCGGTTCGCGGGGTCGAGGCCCTGCACGGACTTGTCGGGGTCGGCGGCCGCGGCGGCCCGGGACTCCTTGCCGACGTGGACGCGGCATGCCCGGGCGTGGTAATGGGCAGCAAGCCCCTCGACGAGCTCGTCGAGGAAGCGTTCGTAGGGAACGTCCGTCGCCCGCGCCGTAAGCTCGAACACGAGGCGGTAGACGTCGCCGGCCTCACCGCGTCCCATGGTCCATTTCCGACCTAACCTCGGTCCCAATACGGTCTTACGTACTATCGGAAAGCGGCTTTCTGGAGGTGAGAACCGACCTAACCCAAGGCGCACCAAGAGGTTAAAGGTCCGTTACGATGAGGGTGTGCGCGGCATCGCCGCCCTCCTGCTCGTCGCCCTTCCGCTGGCCGCCCAGGCGGCACGGGAGTACGGCAAGACCCACCGCCTGAAGATCGAGGTCGGCGGCGAGGAGCGCAAGGTCGCCCTCTTCATCCCCGACAACGTGAAAAAGGGCGAGGCCTTCCCGCTCCTCGTCGCCCTGCCGGGCGGCCAGACGGGGGAGGACAGCGCGAAGGCCTTCCTCGAGATCGGGCAGTGGCAGCAGCCGGCGTTCGACAAGCGGTTCTGCGTCCTGAGCGTCGACCTCCTGACGAGCACGCCCCGGGGATGGCACCCGAAGGAACAGCTCGAGATGCAGCGGGACGTGGAGGCGGTGGTCGAGGCGCTGAAGCTCGCGCGCGAGACGGCGAAGAACGAGGGCGTCATGCTCGACGACTCGGCCACGGTGCTCACGGGCTGGAGCGGCGCCACCTACGCCACGCTCTGGCTCGGGGTCCGGCGGTCCGACCTGTTCATGGCGGTCTGCGGGCGCGGCTGCGTGTTCCACAAGGAGGCCCTTGAGTTCTCGCAGTTCGACAAGGTGGCTCCCAACAAGTCGATGCCGATCTTCCTCTACCACGGCGAGGTGGACAACCCGCGCGTGAAGAAGGAGACGGAGCTCGCGAAGAAGACGCTCCAAGCAGCCGGGTTCTCGAACGTCACGCTCCAGGTCGTCGCCGGCATGGCGCACGAGTCGAAGCCCGAGGTCTTCCTCGAGTGGTACGCGAAGGTCCTCAAGGAGACCGAGAAGCCGCGCAAGGAGGGGGCGAAGATCCGCGTCGAGGTGGACAAGCTCCGCGCGGAGATCGGCGCGAACAAGGCCGGCGCCTGCGGCAAGCTGCTCAAGCTCGTCGAGCAGGAGCGGAAGGCGAACGCGCAGGGCGGCGCCGCGACGCTGCTCGCCGAGATCGTCGCTCTCGCGAAGAAGAAGTGGGACGCGGCTGCGAATCTCGAGGCCGACCAGCAGCTCGTCGAGGCGGCGGACGCGTTCTTGAAGATCGAGAGGGAGTACATGCCCCTGGACATCGCAAAGGAGGCTCGCGAGAAGCGCCAGAAGATCCTCCAGAGCGACGCCATGAAGGCGATGGAGATGCTCGCGCGCGCGAAGGAGCTGATCGAGAAGGACGCGCGGGAGAAGGCGATCCCGATCCTCGAGAAGATCGTCGCGCAGTACGGCGAGACGCCGTCCGCCGACGAGGCCCGCCTCCTCCTCTCCGGGTAGCGGCTTGGACGCGATCTACACGAGCGAGATCAACCGCGGCGTCGCGCCCGCCGCGCCCGGCGAGTTCCCCGCGCTCCGCGTGGGCCCGCTCGAGGTGTGGCCGCCCGTCGTGCTGGCTCCGATGGCGGGGGTCACGAACTATCCCTTCCGGAGCCTCTGCCGCCGCTACGGGGCGGGCCTCTACGTGAGCGAGATGATCACCGCGAAGGCGCTCGTCCTCGGCAACGAGAAGACGCAGCGCCTCGCCGGCTTCGGGCCGGACGAGAGCCCGCGGAGCCTCCAGCTCTACGGCGTCGAGCCCGTCTCGCTCGGCGAGGCGACGCGGAGGCTCGTCGGCGAAGGGCGCGTGGATCACCTGGACCTCAACTTCGGCTGCCCGGTGAAGAAGGTCACGGCGAAGGGCGGCGGGGCGGCGATCCCGCTCAAGCCTCGCCTTCTCGCGCGCCTCGTGCGTGCCGTCGTAGGGGGCGCGGGGGCCGTGCCGGTCACGATGAAGTTCCGCAAGGGCGTGGACGACGCGCGGCCCACGTACCTCGAGGCGGGCCGCGTCGGCGAGGAGGAGGGATGCGTCGCGGTCGGGCTCCACGCGCGCACGGCCGCGCAGCTCTACGACGGCGAGGCGGACTGGGATGCGATCGCCGACCTGAAGACGCACGTCAGGATCCCCGTGCTGGGCAACGGCGACATCTGGGAGGGCGAGGACGCGCTGCGGATGATGCGACAGACGGGCTGCGACGCCGTGATCGTCGGCCGCGGCTGCCTCGGGAAGCCCTGGCTCTTCCGCGACCTCGCCGACCTCTTCGACGGGCGCGCGCCGCGCAACCCGCCGCTCCTGGGCGAGGTCGTCAGCGTCATGCTCGAGCACGCGCGCCTCCTCTGCGACTGGGCCGGCGAGATGCGCGGCATCCTCATGATGCGCAAGTTCGCGACGTGGTACACGAAGGCGTTCCCGCACGGCGCGCCGCTGCGCGAACGGCTCACGCGCGTGACGTCCCTCGAGGAGCTCGGCCTCGTGTCCGCGGAGATCGACGGCTCGCTGCCCTTCCCGCCCGCCGGGATGCGCGCGAAGCGCGGCAAGCGGAACGGGAGGCAGAAGGTCTCGCTCCCCGTGGGCTACCTCGACCGGCTCGACGACGACACGCCCCCCTGCGCGGCCGCCGAGGACGCGGACTCCGGGGGCTGATCCGGCCCCCGACGCCCCCTCCTTTTGACCCGGGCCATGGGCCGCGCCGCTTAGAATGCAAATGATGCGCGCCGCGGCGGCCCTTCTCCTCGTGGCGCTCGCGTCGTCGCACGCCGATGCGGCGCCGGAACCCGAGTGGGTCGTGACCCTCGCCAACGGCGACGTCCTCCATTGCGACCTGAAGGCGATCGAGGGCGGCCGTCTGGTCGTCTCGTGGGCGGTCGCGCCGGACGAGCCGCTGCGGCTTGACCTGAAGGCCGTCGCGGACGTCGTCCGCGGGGGCGTGGACCAGGACGCCACGGAGCCGCCGACGAACCTGGACGTGCTCCGGCTCCTCGACGATTCGATCCTCTACGGGCGCGCCACGTCGATCGCGCCCACGGGCGTGGAGTTCGAGGTGCCGCCGGTGGGTCGGCTTCTCGTGCCGGCGGGCGACATCCTCGACCTCCGGCGGGGCCGGGTGGAGACGCAGATCCCCGACGCGAAGGACGGGGAGTTCGCGCTGGCGATGCGGAGCGGGGTCGCGCTCACGGGGAAGCTCCGCACCGACGACCGCGGCCGGCTCGTGCTCGAGGGCAATGGCCTCACGGCGACGATCGAGTCCGAGTCGCTGGCGGCGATCGTCTTCCCTCGCGCGGAGCCTCGCGAAGAGAACGCGGAGACGCAGCCCGCCGCGGGCGTCGAGGTGAAGCTGCGGAACGGCTCGGTGATCGGCGGTCGCGATCCGGCGTTCGAGGGCGCGATCCTGCGGCTCAGGTCCGGCGGCGTCGACGCTCGCGTGCCGACCGCGGACATCGTCGCGATCTCCTTCCGCGAGTACGGGCTCCCGGCGGGCCGGGCGGGCCTCCGCACGATCCTCGCCTGGGGGCGCTGGTCGGACGCGGCCGAGGAGTTCCAGCGGACGATCGAGATCGTCAAGGCGGAGACGCTCCTGCGCTGGAGGGTCGTCGAGAACACGACGGACCGGTACGACGACGCGTTCCGCCGCGAGCTGTTCGCCGCGCGGACCCTGCTCATCCCCGAGATGGAGAAGCTCCAGGCGGCGCCGACGGACGCTGCCGCGATGAAGCCGCTCCTCGAGGCGTTCCTCCGCTCGGGCGGGAACGTCGTGGTCTGCGGCGCCCAGGGGACCCACCTCCAGTGGCTCGCGGACGCGGGACTCGTGGAGCTCGAGGGGGCCGGCCAGGTGGACGGCGCGGAAATCACGCTCACCCCGAAGGGCGCCGCGGTCGGCAAGGGGATCAAGAGCTTCCAGGCGATGAACGCGACCAACGCTTACGTCGTCCGGAGCGCGGACGCCGTCACGCTCGCGGAGACCGGGGGGAAGGCGGTCGCCGTGGGCCGGCGCGTGGGCCGCGGCTGGGTGATCGTGATCGGTTTCGACTACTACACGACCAACGAGGGCTCGTCGAAGCTCCTCGGCAACGCGGTCCAGCTCCGGTGATGCGCTCTCTCGCCCTCGCACTCGTGCTCCTCGCGACCGCGGCGCGCGCCGAGGAGGAGGAGGAGTGGGCCTTCTCCTTCGGGAACGGCGACCGCGTGCGCGGCGCCTTCTCCGGGATGCGCAACGGCTCGGTCCTCGTGGGAGTCCCCGCCACGCCGAGCGCGGTCGCGGTGCCCTTCGCGGAGATCGCGAAGGCCGAGCCTCTTCCGGCCGATCCCGAAGCGCCGCCGCGGCGGGCCGCGCAGCTGCTTCGCCTCCGCGACGGCGGCGCGCTCCTAGGCCGCTGCCGCGCCATCCGCCAGGGGAAGCTCGAATTCGAGGTGGAGTCGCTGGGCCGGATCACGATCCCCGGCCGCGACGTGGAGGAGCTGTTGCCCGCCGAGGATGCCGTGCGCGCCTACCACCGGTCGATGACGGACCCGAGCGATCCCCTGGCGGCGCTCCCGCCGGAGCGGTTCGACGCGCTCTGGGCCTACCTCGGCCGCCCGGACGGGAACGTCGCGTGGCAAGCGCACCGCGACCTCGTCCGCGCGGCGGGCGCGGCCGTGCCGCTGCTCGACGCGCGGCTGCGGATCCAGCCCGACGCCCCCGCGATGGTCGACGCGTGGATCCGCTCGCTCGACGCGGACTCGGCGGACGTGCGCCTGCTCGCGCACGGCCGTCTCCGCGCGCTCGGCGCCGCTGCCGCACCGCGGCTCCGCGTCGCCGCCCGCGGGGCCGTCTCGGCGGAGGCGCGCCAGCGGCTGGCCGCGCTGCTCGCCGCCCTCGCCGCCGCGGATCCCGGCAGCCCGGCCGAGCCGGACCCCGAGGTGGTGCGCTTCCTCCGCGCGATCCGCATCCTCGAGGAGATCGGCACCCCGGACGCGCAGTCGATCCTCGAGCGCCTGGCGAAGGCGGCCCCCGAGGCCCCCACCGGTCGCGAGGCCCAAGCGGCCCTCGAACGGCTTCGCCGCGTGCGCTGAAGGGAGGGGGCGTCGGGGGATGCGTCCGGTCAGGGCATCTCGGGGGAAAGCGGCGGCGCGTCGATGCTCACGGTCCCGCTCGTCGGCACGACGACATCGAAGTAGACGGACGCCGCGTACTCGCCGCCGGCACGCTGGAACCGCATCCGCCACGCGCCCGGCGGGAGGACGGCGCGGAAGCGCCCGGGGCCTTCCTTCGCCACGCGCGCATCGGCCTTGCCGTCCGGTTGCTCCGCGGCCTCGAACACGCCCTCGAGCTCGCCGTCGAACGGCGTGCCTTCGTGCTTCTTCACATGGAGGAGCACGTTCGGTTCCCGGACGCGCTGGAGGAAGATGAGGTGCGTGCCGGTCGGCGTGCCCGTCGCCTCGAAGTAGCCGTCGGCCTCGACGACGAGTTTCCACCGCACGAGGTCTCCCGTGAGACTCGGCAGGTCGGTGCTGCCTCGAGCCAGGAGCTCCTCGGGCAGCCGCTCGAGACGTTTCGCGAGCTCTTCCGCGGGGAGGTCAGGGGGGTCGGGGGGGATCTGCTCCGGGTGCCGGGCGCGGTAGGCGAGTCGCCCGCCGTGGCCCTCGATCCGGGCATGGGCCTCGCCGGACCGGTCGAACACGGTCGCCCTGAACTTCGCGAGCGGGCCGCCGCCTTCGATGTCGTTCACCTCGACGACGAAGTAGAGGAGCCGTTCGACGGGCACTGCGACCCCTGTGTCGCCGGGCGCGAGGAACACGGGCCTCACGAGCCCCCACTCGTAGCTGTCGATGGCGAGCCGGTAGGTGGTCGAAGGGTCGAGCCCCGTGAACGAGAACGTGCCACACGCCTCCGCGATGATCTTCGGGGCCTGCCTGAGCTCCCCCACCGGGGTCCAGCCGCCCGTGGACGCGGGGTAGTCCTCGACAGGGATCGCGAAGAGGGTGACGGATCCCTGACCCACGGGTCCCTGCATGCGGCCGGAGGCTCCGGCGCTCTTGCCGAACACGAAGTCCTCGGTGACCTCGGCGCCGGGCTCGACGCGCAGCGCGCACCTCATCGGCGCGAGGTTCGTCCAGGTCTCCGGCCTCGCCTCGAGGACGAGCGCGATCCCTGCCGGCACCTCGACCCGGTAGCGCCCCTCGAAGTCGCTGACGCACTCCGCGGTCTGCCTGCCATCGACGAGGAGATGCACGTGGACACCGAGGATTGTGCCGTACCTCCCCATCACGCGGCCGCTCACAAAGCCGGCCCCCGTCGGCTGTGCGACAGCTACCTCCTTCGCGACGGGCGGCGGCGTCCCCGACTCGGGGCGCCGACGGAGAACCACCACGAGAACGAGGCCAAGAGCCCCGACCGCGAGCAGGGCGAGTGCGAGCCGGGTCACGCGCACAACAACTATCCTACCCCGCTCGACCGCGACCGGCTGCGGCAGCTCTGCCGCACCCTGCCGGCCGCAACCCGTTGCCGCGCCGTGACTTGCGCCTGCATGGAGGTGTGAGTGTCAAACCTACTCCTCCGGGGGGCCGGAGGCGCGGGCGAGCTGGTCGGCTTTGACCTTCGAGGGGTCGAACTTCGCGAGCCCCTTTTCCATCTTGTCCAGGGTGTCGTCGAAGTCCGCGGGTTTCTTGTCGCGCTGGAACCGGAGCGGGTTCACGCGCGCGATCACGTACGCCTTCAGGTACGGGCTCTCGAAGCCGCGGTCCTTGAGCGCCTTCACCGCCTTCGCGACCCCCTCGTCCAACGCCATCAGCCGGTCCCGGCGCCCCTCGCGCTTGCCGAGCGCCGCGGACACCTTCGCCGCGAGGAACTCCTCCGTGCGCTTCAGGACCGGGGCGTACGCGCCCCCCGAGAACCGCCCGTTCTTCTCGTAGCAGAGGCCGAGCGTGAGGAACGACGGCTCCTCGAACACCGCCGCGTACTCCTTCTCCGGCCGGTCGTCGATCTTCGCCAGCTCCCGGGCCATCCGGATCGCCTCGAGCGACCGTTCCCGGACGTTGTGGGCTTTCTCCACGTTGAGCGCGAGGATCTTGAACGCCATCTCGGGCTCCGGGATCACGAGCGCGACGACCGACCGCGCCCCGAGGAGCCGCATCGTCTCCGTCCGGTGGCGCCCGTTGGGCGTCTCGTACCAGCCGTCCGACGTCCGGACGGCGATCACCGGGTCCAGGAACCGCCCCACGTCCTCGAGCGCCTTCGTGAGCCGCTTCACGTGGGCGTCGGAGAGGTCCCGCTGGAACGGCGTCGGCCGCACCTTCTCGATCGGGAGCGCCGCGAGCACCTGCCACGCCTCGCCGAGCGGGTCCCTGTAGGTGGCGAGCACGGCCCCCCCGTCCCCCCCGATCTCCTCCGCGAGCGCCTTCACCTTGGCGGGCGGCGCGCCCGCCCCGACCTCCTTCGCCGGAAGCCCTCGGGAAGATGCTTCAACCTTTCTCTTGCGTCGAGCCGCCATGGGCAACATCCTAGAGGGCCTCTCCACAGCATGCGCGTCTATCTCGTCCAGCACGCCGACGCGGTCCCGAAGGACCAGGATCCCGAGCAGCCCCTGACGCCGGCAGGCCGCGAGACCGCCCGCCGCGTCGCCCGATGGCTCGCCGCAACCGGCCGCGCGCGCCCGGCGGAGATCCTCCACTCGGCGAAGCCCCGCGCGAAGCAGACCGCGGAGGTCTTCGCGCGTGCGCTCGCCACGCCGCCGCTCCGCGAGGTGGACGGCCTCGGCCCGGACGACGACGTCGGCCCCGCGGCCGAGGCGGTGAAGAGCTCCGCGGGCGACCTGATGCTCGTCGGGCACCTCCCCCACCTGAACCGGCTCGCCTCGTTCCTCGTGAGCGGGGACGCGGCGGCGGACGTCGTCCGGTTCCGGCGCGCCGGGGTGATCTGCATCGAGCGGGAGGGGGGCGCCTGGGCGATCCTGTGGGCGGTCATCCCGGAGCTGGTCACCGACAGCATGTGAGAGAGGGGGCCTCGGGGGCCGCGCGCCGTGCTAGAATGCGCGTCCCGCCGCCCGCGTGCCGTTCCGGAGACCCGACGTGGAGTACCGGATTCGCACCGACCTCTTCCGCCCCTTCGCCGCTCTCGCGCTCGCGGGCGCCGTGAGCCTCGTGGTCAGCGTGGCCGTCGCCGCGAGCGCCTACCGCGGTCGCGCGCTGGACGCGGTGCGCGAGGGGCGGACGCTCATCGTGAAGGGGCTCGCGGTGAAGCGAGTGCGAAGCGACGTCGGGACGTGGTCGGTCGGCATCCGAGGCGAGGCGGCGGGGCTCAAGCAGGCGTACGAGATGCTGGACGGCGGGTTCCAGCGCGTGCGCGCGTTCCTCGCGGAGCGCGGGTTCCCGGATGCGGAGATCGACGTCGGCGCGATCCGCACCGACACGCACTACCGGCGCGACGAGAAGGGGGTGGAGACGTGCGAGGTCGCGGGCTACTCGCTCCAGCGCGGGATCACGGTGACGACCGGCGCGCTCGACCGGCTGGGCGCGGCCGCCGGCGAGGTGACACGGTTCATCGGCGAGGGCTTCCTCGTCTTCTCCGCCGAGCCGGAGTACCACTACTCGGGGCTCGCCGGCCTCAAGGTCGAGCTGATGGGGCTCGCGTCGCGGGACGCGCGGACGCGGGCGGACCAGATCGTCGGGAACGCCGGCGGCCGGATCGGCGACCTCGTGGACGCGCAGATGGGCGTCCTCCAGATCACGCGGCCGCTCTCGACGGAGACGAGCAGTGGCGGCATCTACGACACGGACACGATCGAGAAGGACGTCCGCGCGGTCGTGACGGTCACGTTCCGCGTCGATTCCTGAGCACGAGGACGGCGCTGCCGGCTTCCGGGCGCGAGAGCGGCCTCCGGAGGTCGTATTCGCGGCCGAAGACGCCCGCGACGTCGAACGAGCCTACCGCGTCGAGGAGCGACCGCACGTCCGCCCAGGAGTAGACGCGCAGCGGCTGGAAGTCGTCGATCCGTTCGGAGCGCCCCTCGCGGCGGATCTCGATCCGCACGCGCATGGTCTCGATGCGCCCGGCGCGGTCGCCGAGGCAGCGCACCTCGCCCTCCACGCGCACGCCGCCGCGCTCGCACGCCCAACCGTCTCGGGAGACGTCGCACAAGAGGTCGCCCGTGACGTCGAATCCGAGCACGTAGACCCCGCCCGGCGCGAGCGCGCGGGCGACGCCGCGCAGGTGGGCCCGGGCCGCCTCCTCGCTCTCGAGGTGGCGGAAGGAATCGATGAGGCAGTAGGCGAGGTCGAAGCTCCCGGGGCGCACCGCGAACGAGGCCGCGTCCGCGCGGAAGACCCGCGAGCCGCGCCCGCGCGCGTACCGGACCATGTGCGGGTTCCGGTCGAGGCCGACCGCGAACCCGGGCATGACCCGCAGCAGCCGGCCGCTCCCGCAGAAGGGCTCGAGGATCCGGCGCGGCGCGCCGACGCCGTACCGCTCGCTCGCGCCGAGGACGAAGTCGCGCTCCTGCGCCGGGTCCCAGCCGCAGAGGATGTCGTAGATCTCGGCGCGGTCGTACCACTCCACGGCGCGGTATTATCACCGGGTGCGCCTCGCGCTTCTCTGGTTCCTCGTCGCGCAGGAGGCGCCCGAGCCGGGCCTCCTGCCGGCGGCGTTCCTGTCCCCGGAGCCCCTGGTGATCGCGCCCACGTCGGGCGACGCGCTCGCGGCCTTCCGCGACGCGCACGAGAAGCACAAGCGCGGCGACGCGGACGGGGCGCTTCAGGGATACCTGGCCTTCCTCGGCAACCCGGCGCGCGTCGATCTCCCGCCGCGCTATGTCGCGACCGCCGAGGCGCGGGTGAAGCCGCTGCTCGAGGCCGTGCGCGCGCGGTACGACGCCGCGGTCGCGAAGTACCTGAAGGATCGCGGGGGCGGCCTCGCCGACTTGCGGGCGCTCGGGGAGCGGTACCCGTGGCTCCCGGAGGGACGCGCGGCGACCGCGTGGGCAGAGAGCGACGCGCTGCGCGCGGCGATCGACGCGGCGAAGTCCGACAAGAAGGCGAAGGAGCTCGAGGCGGCGATCCGCGCGAACCCCGAGGGGCTCTTCCAGTACGAGGCGAAGTCGCTGCTCGTCGAGCTGGGAGGGCCGGACCTCTTCGAGCCGGGCGAGCGCGTCGGCGGGAAGAAGGAGGAGGGGCGCGGGGAGGAGGAGAGACCCAAGAAGAAGGACGAATCGGGCATCGAGGTGAGCGAGGACTGAGGCATGCGCGCGTGCGAAGGCGGATCCGTGCCGCTTTGGTTGCTGTGCCTTGCCATCGTCACTGTGCTTGCGTGTCCAGGCGCCGGTGAGTCTCCGCAGTTGCCGACGCCCCTTGAGTCGCGACTGGACGAGGCGGGGGCTGTCGTCGTGGGAGAGGTGAGGGTCGCTCCAAAGGACCGTGGAGCCGCGTTTGTCGTCAGCGTTGAGGAGCGACTCAAAGGAGGCATGGACGAGGGCACCCGCATCCGAGTACGGTCAGCCGTCAAGGTGCAGGTCGGTGATCACCTGCTTGTCATGCTACCGCGAGTGCAGGGCGACGATGGTCCGGTGCTTGCGACGAATGTCATCAACCTCGACACGCTCGAGGACTTCCGGCCAGGTTCTGGTCTCGGAGTCGTGCGAGCCGCTCGCCTCCTTCAGGCGCTGGCGAGCGAGACCGAGAACGCCACGGCAGTATGGGTAGGCGCAATACACGACAACGACGCGACCGTCCGCCTCATGTTCCTTGACCGGGTGAGCGGGGAGGGCTACTACGAGAATGCGCCTCCGGAACTCGTCACGAAACTGGTCGAGGCACGGAAGAGCGCCGCGCGAGATCTGGCTGGCGCCGCTTTGGATGCCATCGGACGGCACGATCCGGAGACAATCACGAGGGGGGCGAGAGCGCTGGTTGCCCTAGCGCCCGCTCTCCGGCACGGTAAGACCCGGGACGACGTTACCGACCGTGCTACGGCCATGGTGGACGATGGCGCCGAGCAATTCGCGTGCTCGGGGGTGCAGATCCTCGCTGCGCTTGGAGACGAGCGAGTTATGAGTTCGTGGAAGCGAGTCATGGCCAGAGCCCGGCTCGTCGAAGTACGAGCGAGTCTGTTGAAGGCCCTCGTGGCTTTGGGGCAATCGGTCGAGTATCGCCGTCGACTCAGGGACGACGAAGACGTGTTGGGAGAGCTTGTCCGGGCGTTGGGCGACGCGGCCATCCGGTCGGCGGCAGTTGAAGCACTGGATCTCATCGTACTTGATCAGCCGTCAGGCAGGCGATGGTCAGGCAGGCGACCGTCAGACAGGGATGTCGCCGCCGCTGCTGAGGAGTGGCGGGCGTGGTGGAACGCACGGATGGCTTCGCAGCGAGGCGAGGGGCGATAGCGCGGGGGACGCGCCACGTCCCTGGGTTCATCGATCTAGGCCGATCTCCGCGACGGTCAGGCGACCCACGTCGATCTGGACCGTGACCGTCTTCGGGCCCAGCGTCGAGTCGAGCGGCTTCACGCGGATCGCGTAGTTCCCCGGCGCGAGGGGCTCCATGGCCTCGGCGGGACCCGCCGCCCCGGGAAGCCCTCCCGTGCTCATGCTGGTCCCTCCTCCCTCGAACTTCGCGAAGCCGGCCTCGACCGCGCGGCCGTCCGGCCCGATGACCTCGCAGCCGGCGGCGATGTTGGTGTGTCCCTCGGGATCGCGCACGAGGATGCGCAGCCGGCCGCCGGGAGCCAGCGGCAGGCTCAAGCGCGTGGTCTCACCCGCCTTCAGCGTCACATCGGTCACGGCTTTCCGATAGAAGCTCTGGTCCCTCTGCGACATGGACCCCGGCCACACCTCGAGGCGGAACGTGCCCTCGTCGAGGTCCTTTAGCGCGATCTCCGAGTTGCGAAGGCTGGTGTGGCGGTAGGCGTAGTCCTCCCGCGCATCGCCTGGCCGAAAGAGGTAGACGGAGAAGGCGGTGGGCAGCGCCGGAAGCGGCCCGTCGCCCTGCGGCTCCAGCGTCATGACGAGGGTGGCCTTCTCGGGTGCCGGCACGAGCTCGATCCGGTGCGTCTCCCGCAGGCCGGCCGCCGGGGCCGTGACCTCCACCGTCCGTGGCTCGTAGCCTTCGGCGAGCGCACGGATGCGCAGCTGCCCGCCGGGCGTCACGATGAGTTCCTTGCTCAGCGTCTCCCCGACGGGGTAATCGTCCTGGATCGACAGGACGCCGGTCACGGCGGCGATCTCGAACCGCGCTTCACGGGGCCGACCCATGCTGGGAGCCACTACGATCTCTACGGTCGCGATCGCGACCTCGAAGTCGACGCCCTCTGTGGACGGACGTACGTCCCTCTTCAGCTCCGAGCGTATCCAAGCGTGGTCGTCCAGCTCGTCTCGTTCGCCCGACAGGAGTTTCAGCGCGTCCAGAGCGCCGCCACCCTGCGTTAGCCCCGGATGGCCCCCTTCCACGCCGAGGAGGACCACCTGATACGAACCAGGACGCAGGCCGCGGATCTCATAGCGGCCATCGTCGTCCGCGACCCCGTCGACAAAGCGCCATTCGGCCCGGCCGTCGCACCACGCGATCGCCATGTCCCTTCGGGGGATCCTGAGCCGGGACGATCCCTGCGCGCGGAGAACGGCGCGCACCTTCGCCCTCCGCGCAGGCGCGCCGCCGGTCACGGTCACGCGGCCCGCCACCTTCTCGCCTCCTCCCAACTGCATCGGCGGGAGTTCGGTGACGTCGCCGAGCCGCGCCTCGGCCATGAGACTCCCCGGCCGCGTCCCCGGACTCATGGCGACAACCGCGTACTTGCCGTCCGTGCCCACGAGAAGCTCGAACCTCCCCTGCGCGTCGCAATCGGTGACGTCCACCGCCGTCTCCTCCAGAGAGCCTCTCCGTGCCGTGAAGGCGGCGACCGTGGCTTCCGGCGAGGGCGCGCCGTCCGGATCCACAACCTGGCCGTGCAGTGTCGCGGCGCGCGCGAGCGTGAGCTCGACAGGGGGGACGCGCGGCTCGCGGGTGCGAGCGTCCAGAAGGACCACCGTGCGGGCTTCCGCGGGAACGTGACCGGAGCACCTTGCGCGAACGAAGAGCGCCAAGGGAGGATCCTGCGGGTCCAGTGCGGGGATCTCGAACGGCTCCTCCGTGGGGACCGTCGCCCGCGCGATCACGTCGCCGGGTGTTTCCCTTGTGGTTTCGGGGCGAATCTCGATCAGCGCGTCCTTTGCCTCGGCGTGGACGATCCCGCCAACGAGGAGCCTCGGCGCGAAGTCCGCGGAGACCGGGCTGTCGGGCGGGGATGCCTGCGGAACCTCGCCCGCCTCCGCCTTGCCCAAGGGGGGCGCGGCAGCGACATGCGGCGAGCCGGCCGTGCGGGATGGTTCCTGGACCCGATGCCATGAGACAAGGTAGACCGCGGCGCCGAGGAGAACGACGCCGAGGACCAGGATCACCTTTGCTTTCACGAGTGCCCCTCCTCCCAAGGCCAGCGCGGTCCGGGATGCCGGTCGCCAGGACATTGCCGCGACCGGCGCGAGCGCGAGGAGCATGGCGCCACGGTCCCTGCCGAACGGCTCCTCGAGTCGGACGCGAAGCTGCGCCAGCGCGCGCTTCAGGCGCGTCCGGACGGTCTGCAGCGGGACCCCGAGGCGGGCGGCGATCTCGGGCGGGCTCAGGTCGTCGAAGTAGCGGTGCACGATCGTGAGGCGGTAGGGCTCGTCGAGGCCCATGACCGCTTCGACGACGCGCCGCTGCGTCTCGAGTCGTTGCACTGCTTCTCGGGTCCGGACACGGGCTCCGGCCGCGCCGCGACCAGCTCGCGCGCGTGGCGGCTCCGCTCCGCGCGCCAGCGGGAGATCGCGAGGTTGCGCGCGACCCGGGCGAGCCAAGAGCGGCTCCCGGAGGTCCGCGGCGGATGCCGCAGCGCCTGCAGGAAGGTCCCCTGCACGATCTCCTCCGCCGCATCCTCGTCGGAGAGGATGCCGCGGGCGACGCGCCGCACGAAGCTCGCGTGCTCGATCAGGAGTCGGGCGTCCGGTACTCCGCTCATCGCCTATAGGGAGGGACGCACCCGCGCCCCCGGCGGGTCCAAGCTACCCAATGCGCGCGCTCCCGACCCGTGACCCCCGCCCGCGGGCTACGTCGCCGTGAGCGTCACATCGGCGGCACCGCCTCGCAGGACGCCGCAGGAGCTCGGAGGTGCTTCCACGCCGACCCGCTCCGCTGTCACGCGATAGTCGCGGGCAAGGAGGCGGATCGTGAACCGGCCGTCGTCGTCGGTCCGCGCCAACGCCTCCGTATCGTCGCCCTCGACCGGCGTGAACCTGAGCCGCAATCCCTTGAGCGGAGACCCCGAGGCATCCACGAGGCGCCCGGTCGTGACCGTGCCGCGAAGGAGCGTGATCGTGACGCCGCTCGTCCCGGTCGGAACCCTGCGCAGGTGCGCGGCGAAGTCCTTGTGGGCCGCGCGCACGCGCGCCTCGACCCCTTCGGGGACGCCGACGATGCGGAACCTGCCGTGCGCGTCGGTCTTCGCGGCCCTCGAGACTTCGCCCGCCGTCGCGCCCACCCAGACGTCGGCGAGCAGCGCGCCCTCCTCGTCGCGGACCACACCCTCGATCGGCGCGCCCTCGTGCAGGCGCAGGGCGACGCCCGTGTCGCCGCCGTGGACGGAATCGCCGCCCTCGAGCAGGAGGCTCTCGAAGCGCTCGTCGCGATCCACCACGACGCTGTACTCCCCCTGGCCGGCCCCCTCGAACGAGAACCTGCCGGCAGCGTCGGTGAACGCAGTGTTGTCCGTCCAGCGCTCTCCTTCCACGAGGCGGAGGCGCACGCCGGCGAACGGTTTCCTGGCGCCATCGACGAGGGTGCCCGAAACGGTGGCGAACCTGTCATCGACCTCGATCACGACGTCGCTCGACCCCGCGACGAAGTGCTCGCGGGTGATCTGACGGCGCGCGTTCCCCCTCCGAACGTCCAACCAGATGGAGTACAAGCCCGCTTCAAGGCCCGTGATCACGAAGCCACCGTCCGGCGCCGTCCTGTCGGAGCGCCGCGAGTCGCCGACCATCTCCTTCCCTTCGATGCGCGCCATCACGTAGACGTCCTCGAGACCCTGACCCTTCGTGCCGACGACGCGGCCCTGGATCGAGAGACCGGGCTCCACGACCAGCTCGAGGTCGGTCGAACCGGCCGGGATCCCGGCGAACGCCTTGCTCACAACGTTCGGCCCCCCGGAGCCCCCTCCGACGTTGATCCGGTAGTCGCCCCTCCTCAAGCCGCCGAGCCGGAACTCGCCGCGCTCGTTCGCGCACAGATTGTGGATCCGATGCAGGTCGTGACGCCACCAGGCGTCGCCCCAGTTGCCCTCCATCGGCAGGGGCAGCTGGATCGTGACGTGAATGCTCCCGACGGGCTTCCCGTCGCGCGTGACGACGCGACCCCCGATCTCGAGCGCGCGGACGAGCGCGATCCGCATCGGTTCCGCCGCGGGCACCGCGACCTCGCCGCAGGAGTCGCTGAGGCCCGGGGCCCACACTCGCCACCAGAAGCGTCCCGCCGCAAGGCCACGCGCCTCGAAGGTGCCGTCCGCGCCGGTCACCGCGACCACGGGCGCGTTCGCGTGCGGGTCCCGGAACTGGTCGCGCATCACGTCCTCGCGCGGCGGGAACAGCGAGACGCAGGCGCCCGGGACCGCCTTGCCGTCGTCGCCGACGACGACCCCGGCGACGCAGTGGGAGGGCCCGAGGAGCAGGTCCGCTTCGTAGCGGGCGGGTCCCGCGAGCTGGACTCGAACGGGCTCCGAGAGGCCCTCCCCGATGTCGCCCGCGCGCAGGGAGACCGCCGTGAGCTCCGGCCAGCCCCACTCGTTGAGCGCCACGCGGAAGGTCCCGTCCGGCGCGGCCGCGTGCCGCGTCGGTTCGTTGCCGCTCGAGATCTTCCGCTCGCGGATGTCGGTCACGAGCACGTATGGCTCGCGCAGCGCCACGCCGTCGGCGGGGTGGATTCGCCCGACGACTTCCCGGGCGACCGCCGGCTCCACGCGTAGCAGCACGTCCCCGGTCGTCTCGTGGGGCCTGAGCGTGACGAACGAGATGCCGGTGAGTCGAAAGCCCTCGAGGCCCGCCGAGACGAAGACGCGTTCGCCGGGCCGACACCCCTCGAGCCGGAAGGAGCCCGACGGGCCGGACTCCGTCTTCGCGCCAGCGGCCGCCACGGTCGCACGCGCGAGCCCGCGTCCGGTCGAATCCTCGACGCGCCCCTCAATCACCGCCGTGTTCTGCTCGAGCGCGAAGGAGCGCTCGACGTCGCCGCCGCTCGGCACGAGGACCAGCTGGTCGCTGCTCCCCGGCTGGAAAGACTCGAACGGATTCAGCGGGTCCCCGGCGGACCCTGGCTCGTGGAGACGGAAGGTGTCGACGCGGACGAGGTAGCGCGCCGGCGGGAGGTTCCCGATCCCGTAGGCGCCGTGCTCGTCCGTCCGCGCGGTGAACGCCGGCATCTCGTGGTACATGACCTTGCACACCGCCTCGACGAGGAGGCCCGCGATCGGACCGTCCGGGCCGCGGACGGTGCCGTGCATCGCGCCCGCCGGCACGAGTTCGATGTCGAGGACCGTGGCGGCGCCCGGGAGGAGCTGCGGCCGGATCCACGACGCGGGCGCCTCCGGCAACTCCTGGGCGTGGCCGGGGCCGGAGACGTGGACGGCCCCGACCTGCCCGGACGGAAGTGACGCGATCGCGTAGACGCCCCGGGCGTCGGTGACCGCGCTGCCGAAGGCCGGGGGGTAGCGGTCGATCTTCGCCCGCACGTCGAAGCCCGGCAGCGGGCGTCCGGTTCCCCTCTCGGTCACCTTGCCCGTGAGCGTCGCGGCGGGATCGAGGACGATGTCGAACGCGCCGACGTCCGGCACGCGGACCGTCGCGACGAAGGAGGGGATGCCTCCCGGGTGCGCGGCCCAGAGGGAGAGGTCGCCGGCGGGGAGCGAATCGAGGCGGTAGCGGCCGTCGGCATCGGTGGCGACGCGGTGGGGAAGGTCCAGGAAGTCGTTGCCCGCGGAGAGGTTCGCTGCGTCGGCGGCGACGACCGCGCCCGCGATGGGCCGGCCGGCGGCCAGCACGCGACCCGCCAGCGTGTGCGCAACGCCGAGGCGGATCTCGACGGCAGGTTGTGGAGTCGCCGAGAGCATCCGTTCGCCGCGCGAGAAGCCGGGCTTCTCGGCCTGCACGCGGACCGTCGTCGAGGAGGCGAGGTTGAGCCGGGCGACGCCATGGGTGTCGGTCCGGTACTGCGCGATCGGACGATCTGCACCGAGGGCCGTGCGCCAGTCCCGCTGGAACCACGGCACGCCCCGGTTCCCGAGAGCCTCGCGCACGGCCCCTGTGGCGACGCCGAAGACGAGGAGGCTCGCGCCCTCGACCGGCACGGCGCCCGGGCCGAGGACGCGCACCTCGACGGCGAGGGTCCCTTCGCCCACGGCTCCCGAACCCCCTCCCGCTTCGTCCTCTAGGGACGCGGGACTCCGTGTCTCGGCCGCGGCGCGATGGGTGCGCTCCGACTCCGAGGAGCGCGCCGTCCAGTACAACACGACCGGGATCGCCGCGAGCGCGAAGAGCAGCAGCGCGGCGAGTGAGAGTTTCGACTTCATGGACATCGCGACGGCTCCAGTGGTTGTAGCGCCGGTGAACCGAGCAAGGGCCTTGGCCGGGAACGCGAGGGGTGTGAGCGCGAGAAGCATGGCGCGGCGATCCTGGCCGAACGGCTCCTGAAGACGCGCACGCAGTTGGGCCAACGCGCGCCTGAGGCGCGTGCGAACCGTCGGCACCGGAACCCCGAGGCGCGCGGCGATCTCCGCATGGCTCATGTCGTCGAAGTAGCGGTGCACGATCACAACGCGGTAGGGCCTGTCGAGGCCCATGACGGCCTCGACAACGCGCCGCTGGGTCTCGAGGCGCTCTGCGGTCTCGTCCGGCCCGGTCGTGGATTCGGGCCGCGCCGCCGCCAGCTCGCGTCCGTGGCGACTCCGCTCGGTGCGCCAGCGCGAGATCGCGAGGTTGCGCGCGACCCGGGCGAGCCACGAGCGCAGGCTGGAGGCCCGGGGCGGATGCCGGAGCGCTTGGAGGAAGGTCCCCTGGACGATCTCCTCCACGGCGTCCTGGTCGGAGAGGATGCCGCGGGCCACGCGCCGCACGAAGCTCGCGTGCTCGACCAGAAGTCGGACGTCCGGACCTTCGCTCATTGCCTACTGGGTAGGACGCAGCCGCACCCCGCGGGGGCTTCAAGTATGGCGCGAGGATCCGTGAGGTGCCCGATGGCTACCTTATGCGTACCGCGACGTTCCGTGACCGCGGACGTGACAGGCGCCAGTCCGAAAGACCGCCGCTCACCCCCCATTCGCCGTAACTCCCGTGGTGCTGGCAGGATGCGCGCGTGCGACCCCGTAGCTCAGATGGATAGAGCGGCGGTTTCCCGGTTTCCCGTAAGCGTTCAGGCGGTTTCCTAAACCTCATCTCGCTCGGTCCCCCACCAGGCATGCCGCCGGGGCAACACGACCGACGACGCAACCAGCAGGGCCGCGGCGGGCCAGAACAGCGCCGGCAGGAAGAGCGCGGCAGCGCCGAGCGCGAGGGCAGGGCCGAGCGCCGGAGCCGCGACCGCGAGCGGCAGGAGCGGGAGCCATGCGTCCGCGGCGGCTGGGTCGGCGAGGAAGAGGAGCGCGGCGCCCGCGGCGGCGCCGATGAACCGGAGGAGGATGGCCCCCGAGGCCCCCTCAAGCACGGCGAGCGCGAGCACGCCGGCGACGAGCACGACGATGGCTGCGAGCCGTGCGTTCGCCCGCAACTCGATGTCGCCGCGGAGGCGGTAGAGCCGCGCGCCGCTTAGCTCCGGCCGATCCGCGTCGGAGAGCGCCCAGAGCGCCGCCCTGCCGTCGCGGGTGCGGAGCCGCTGCCGCAGATCGCGCGGCAGCGTCGTGAGGCTCACGCCCGCCGCCGCGTCGGCCGCGTCCTCGAACCGCGCGCGAGTCTCTCCCTCGGAGGCGAGCGCGAGCGTCCGGGCGCGCGTGAAGATCTTCCAGAGGCTGCGCCGCCTCGCGGGCTCCGGTGTCGGCGGCAGCAGCGGCTCGTCGCCGGTCACGTCGAACCCGGCGGCACGGAGCGCTCGCGCGGCCCGTTGGACCTCGGGAGGACGCACGAGGAGCGCGCCCGGCTCGGCGGCGACCTCCGCCTTCGGCGCGGCGCGGAGCGGCACGGCGTGAAGAAGAAGGAAGCCGAGGATCCCCAAGGCCGCGGCCAGCATCGCGGCCCGGATCGCGCGAGGACGGTCGGGCGACCTCGGAAGAGCGGGCCTCCGCATCAGGAGACGCAGCGCCCCGCCGAGGCAGAGGATGAGCCCCAGCCGCTGCAACGCGAGCGACGGGAAGAAGAGGCACGGCGCCGCCGCGAGCAGCGGGGCGCCGCCCGGCGCCCCCGCGACGAGGAGGAGCGCCGCGACCGACCAGCGGTCCACGCCCGTCCCGAAAAGACCGAGCACGGCGAGCGCCCCGAGAGGCGCGAGGAGCCGCCGCTCCGCCTCCAAGATGCCGCACCGCCACGTGAGCCAGAGGGCCACGGCCAGGAGCCCCACGAGGAGGCCGCGCGCGACCGATCGGGCCTCCGCCTCCTCGGCTTCGCGCGCCAAGGGCTCGCCCGAGAGGCTCGCGGCCGGGAACGCGGCGCGCACGTCGGCGGGCCTCTTCCCCGGCGCGAACAGGAGGTCGCACCGGTAGGGTCCAAGGGCATCGCGGTAGCAGCGGGAGAGATCGGGGACGGGCGGCGGCGTCGGCGCCTCGCCGCGGTCCAGCGCGGCGAGCGCCTCGGCCACCTCGGCCTCGCTCGCGCGCAGGTAGCGCGTCCTGCGGAACGGCCCGGTGACGTCGGGCGTGATGCCCATCACGACGCCGAAGGCCGCGATCTCGTTCGGCGGGGCGTCGGATCGCACCCGCAGCGCGCCCAGCGCGGGCAGCGCCTCGCAATCCAGAGCGAACCGCGCGTGGTGGCGCGGATCGTGGACCCGTTCCGGGCGCGTCGCGGCCTCGAACAGGACCGCCGACACGACCGCCGCCGCGACGAGGAGGAAGAGCAGGACGCCCTCGCGTCTCCCGAAGCCCTTCCTGGCCACGGCCGGCAGCGCGGGCGCCGTCAATCGCTCACCGCTCCCGCCTTCGCGCCGCGGACGGCGCCTCGGCGAGGCTACGGCCCCGGCGGGGGCGGCGGGCAGTCGGGGAGCCGGCTCTCGCCGGACTCGCCGCCGACGAGGAAGTAGGCCATCTCCCGCGCGGCCTCGCCGTGCTCCGCCGTGCCGGTCCTCGAGGGCACGAGGATCTTGTAGTCCTCGAAGTGGCACGCCCACAGCTCCTCGCCGGTCCGGTGCGTCATCACGGCGCGCCCGGTCGTAATCCAGTAGTTGCCGCTCGACGGCGCGTACTCGTCGAAGACGATCTCGAGGGTCGCGTCCCAGTCGAGATCGTCGGCCGCGAACTTGCCGTCCGCGCCGATGTGCGAATCGACCTCCGAGAGCTTGAACGGCGAGTAGCGGCGCTCGGGCAGGAGCCGGTAGACCTCCTGGCGCACGTTGGTCTGGATATCCACGCGCGGCGCCTTCAACGGCAGGAGGGCGATGGTCACCGGCCGCACCTTCTCGTAGTCGGGCGAGAGGCGGACATCGATGCGGCTCTCCGTCGGTTCCTTCTTCGTGTGCTGGCAGGCTGCCGCCACGAGAGCGACAAGCAGAATCCTACGCATCCCGAGATTCTAATCCGCTATCGCATGGGGGGCAATAGTTCCCTTGCCCAACCCATGGTGCCGGAAGGAGGGGGGGCTCGGGGGCCGAGGGCGTTGCGACCGCGGGTACGATCCCCGCATGGCGAACGGCCCCGTCGTGGTGCGGGTGGCGCCGAGCCCGACGGGCGACCCGCACGTCGGGACGGCGTATGTCTCCCTCTTCAACTACGCTTTCCGGAGAAAGCGCGGGGGCAGGTTCATCCTCCGCATCGACGACACGGACCGGACCCGGTACCAGGCAGGCTCCGAAGCCGCGATCCTCAGGGAATTGCGTTGGCTCGGCCTCCCGTGGGACGAGGGCCCTGATGTCGGCGGCGCCAAGGGTCCCTACCGGCAGAGCGAGCGGACCGAGCTCTACCGGAGGGCCTGCGAGGAGCTCGTGAGGAAGGGCGCCGCATACCGGTGCGACTGCACGCCGGAGCGGCTCGAGAAGCTCCGGGAGGAGCAGCAGAAGCGGAAGGAGCAGCCCCGGTACGACGGCCATTGCCGGGAGCGCTCCGTCCCCCCCGGCCCCCCCCATGTCGTCCGCCTGAAGGTGCCCCTCGACGGGGAGACGACGTTCAAGGACGGGCTGCGCGGCGCGATCACGATCGCCCACAAGACCGTGGACGACCAGGTGCTCCTCAAGTCGGACGGGTTCCCGACGTACCACCTCGCGACCGTGGTCGATGACCACGGGATGGGCGTCACGCACATCCTGCGCGCGGAGGAGTGGATCAACTCGACGCCGAAGCACGTGCTCCTCTACCAGGCGTTCGGATGGCCGCTGCCCCGCTGGTACCACCTGCCGCTCCTCCGGAACCCGGACCGTTCGAAGATCTCGAAGCGGAAGAACCCGACGTCGATCACGTGGTACCGCGAGAGCGGCTTCCTGCCGGAGGCGATGCTCAACTTCCTCGCGCTCATGGGGTTCGCGCTCGGCGAGGATCGAGAGGTGTTCACGCTTGGGGAGTTCGTCGAGGCCTTCGACCCGGACGCGATCAAGACGTCGGGGCCGATCTTCGACCTCGCCAAGCTCGAGTGGCTGAACGGCGTCTACATCCGGCAGATGGCGCCCGCGGACCTCGCGCGGCGGCTCCGGGAGGCGAGCCCGCTCGCGCGGGAGGCGCCGGACGAAAAGCTCCTCGCGACGGTGCCGCTCGTGCAGGAGCGGATGAAGAAGCTCACGGAGTTCGACGAGCTCACGGACTTCCTCTTCCGCGACGCGGCCCCCGCCGCCCCCTCCGATCTCGTGCCGAAGGGCTGGAGCGCGCCCGAGACGGCCGCGATGCTGCGCCGCGCGCGCGACCTGATCGGGCGCGTCGATCTCGTGCCGGCGCCCTTCGAGGAAAAGCTCCGGAAGCTCGCGGACGCGTCGGGCTGGAAGGCGAAGGACCTGATGATGGCGCTGCGCTTCGCGGTGAGCGGGAAGAAGGTGACGCCGCCGATCATCGAGTCGATGTGCGTGCTCGGCCGCGAGGTGTGCATGGCGCGCGTGGAGGCCGCGGCCGCGCGGCTTCCGGGCTAGGCCGTGGCGCGGGTGTACGTGGGCCTCTCCCCGCTCGCGAAGATCGCGGCGGCGGTCGCCGGCGTCGGCATCGCGCTGGTCGTCTATCACCGCCTCGCCGGGGCCACGTGGGCGCACCTCGCGGGCACCGTGCTCTTCTTCGCCGGCGTCGCCGTCTACTTCTTCGAGCGGATCCGGATGGTCCTGCGCGCGCGGCGGGACGGCGGCACGCGGCCGCCCGGCTGAGGCGCCGGCGCCGATCCGCGTTTCCGATCCGCGGCGCGAGGTCCGATCGTCACAGCCGCGCGACGGGACCGCCTCGATCCGCGTTTCCGCAGCCCGGAGTGTCCCGCCATCGGAACCGCCGTCGCTCGCGCGACTTTCGCCGGAAAACCCGGGAGGATCGGGCGTACGCTCCCATGGAAGGTGCCCGCGCGGCTCGTCGGGCAACCCAAGGAGGTTTGCATGTTCTCTCGCGTGCTGAAGACCCTGCCTGTGCTCTCCGTGATCGCCGTGGTTGCGGCGCCGACGAATGCCGGCTGCTGCTGCGGACGGTCGGCGGCGTGCCAGGAACGGCTGACGATCCAGTGGCACGAGATGGAGATCGTCGCGCCGGCGGCGGCCGAGACCGGCAAGGACGCCGACGGGGCCGGCCAGGCGATGCGCGCCATCCGCCCGATGCTCGTCCTCGTGACCGATGGCGACGCAGGCGACAAGGCGATGGCGAAGCTCGAGGAGGTCGTCTTCAAGAGCGAGCAGGTCGCGATTGGCGCCAAGTTCTTCGACACGCTCAAGGTCACGCCGGCGGCGGCGGCGGAGGACCGCGTGCTGGCGGCGACCGGCAAGGGCACGCCGCGCCTCGTCCTCCTGACGAGGGACTACAAGGTCCACGACGTCTACGACGCGAACAGCCTCTCCGCGAGCAAGCTCGTGAAGGGGATGGCGACCCTCGCGCGGGCCGAGTACGAGACCGACTTCGACGCGGTCCTGAAGGACTACCAGAAGCTCCTCAACGAGCGGGACCGACTGGACGACAAGAAGTCCACGCTCGAGGGGCAGAAGGCGAAGACGGAAGGCGCCAAGGCCGAGAAGGTCGAGCGCGAGATCGACGCGGTCGATGCGGAGATCTCGGCGTGGGAGAAGCGGGAGAAGGCGCTGCTCGCGTTCAAGCTCAAGGGCGCCGAGAAGCCGTCCGCCTGACCGCGCACGTCCGGACGAAGCACGAGGGGCCGCGAGAGCGGCCCTTCTTCTTTCCACGGGTGGAGGGGGGCGCGGGGGGAGGAGGGCCGGAGCCGCCCCGCACCCCCTCCCCGACGCGCCCCGATCCTTGAGCCCGACTCCCTTCGGCGGGAAGGGTGCGGACCGCCGTGCCGCATCCGATGTCGTAACCGCCTGCGGCCGCGTAACTTACGGCCGCCGCATGGCGCAAGGGGCACAAAGCGAGTCGAGCAGCTGGCGGAGGTTTTCCACCCGGTAGGGCTTCTTCAGGCACGCGTCCGCGAGGCCCTGCGTGTCGTTCGTCGCCGTCTCGATGTCGTGGCCCGAGGTGATCACGATCGGGAGCTTGGGGCGGAGCTGGCGGATCGCGCCCGCCGCCTCCCACCCGCCCATGACGGGCATCGCGACATCGAGGATCGCGGCGCAAAACTCGCGCCGCGCGCTCCGGACGGCGTTCACCGCGCGACGGCCGTCCGACGCGGTCACGACCTCGTAGCCGAGGCCGCGGAGCATCTCCGACGCCACCTCGCGCATCACCTCCTCGTCGTCCGCGAGGAGCACGACGCCCGAACCCTTCCGCGTGTCCCCGCGGGGCGCCGCGCTCTCGCCCTCCACCGCGACCTCGGCCGCGGGGAGCACGATCTCGACGGTGGTGCCCTCGCCCTTCTTGCTCGCGATGTCGATCGAGCCGCCGTGCCGCTCGATCACCCGGTACGCCATGTACAGGCCGAGGCCCGTCCCGCGACCCGCCTCCTTTGTCGTGAAGAACGGGTCGAAGACCTTGGCGAGCGTCTCCGCGTCCATCCCGACGCCCGTGTCCGAGACGATGACGCTCACCGCGGGCCGCCCCCTGTGCTCCGCGCGCGCCGCCTCGAGCGTCAGCGTCCCGCCCTTCGGCATCGCGTCGCGCGCGTTGAGCGAGATGTTCAGGAGCACCTGGTGGATCTGGCTCTCGTCCCCGAGCACGTGGGGAAGCTCCTGCTCCCAGCGCATCGTGACCGTGATCGCCGGGTCGAGCGTCTCCTCGAGGAGCCCCGCGACCTCGCCGAGCACGCGCGCGATCGGGAAGGGCGCCACGCGCACCGGCTTGTCCCGCACGATGCCGAGGAGCTGCCGCGTCACGTCCGCCGCCCGGTCCGCGGCCTTCTCGATCGACTGGAGGTACCGGAGCGCACGCTCGCGGTCGTCGAGACAGCCCTTCATCAGGCTCGCATACCCGAGGATCCCGCCGAGCAGGTTGTTGAAGTCGTGCGCGATCCCCGACGCGAGGGTCCCCACGCTCTCCATCTTCTTCGCGCGGACGAGCTGCGTGAGGATGCGCTTGCGCTCGGTGATGTCGGCGACGGCGAAGAGCCTCGCGTCGGCGCCGCCGACCCGGATCGTGCTCGTGCGCAGCGAGACGTCCACGGTCCGCCCGTCCGGCCGCAGGAGGTGGCCGTCCGTCTCGCCGGGGAGCGACGCGGCCCACACGTGCCCGATCACCTTGTCCGCCGCGCGCCCCACGAGGAGCGACGGCGGCACGCCGAGCATCTCCCCGATCCGCGTGTTCGCGAAGAGGATCCGGCCGTCGCGCACGATCAGGATCCCGTCGTGCCCCTGCTCGACGACCGCAGCATACCGCTGCTCCGACTCGCGCAGCTTCGCCTGGAGGTGCTTGTTGTGGATCACCACGCCCATGAGCGTGATGAACCGGTCCACCCAGACGAGCGGCCCGAGGTTCTTGGGATCGGGCCGCCTGCCGTCGGAGGGCCGGTCGAGCGAGAGCACGCCGCTGACCTCGCCGTGCGCGTCCCGCACGAACACCATGAGCCGGTCGTTCGGCCGCCACTCGGACCCCGGCACGGACTCGCTCGGGTGGAACGACATCCCGAACGGGATGTCGCTGTCCTCCGCCATGAAGCAGATGTGCGTCCCGTCGATCCGGTGCTTCTCCCAGATCCGCTGCCGCCGCCGCGCGCGGCCTTCCGGCGTCGCCTGCCGCGCCACCTTGAGGAAGCTCTGCCGCATCTCCTCGTCGCCGCCCTCGAGCCCGATGTAGACGTCGTCGCCGAAGTAGAGCGAGAGCAGCGCGAGCCGGTACGGGGAGAGCTCGACCGCGCGGCGACACGCGAGGTCCACGATCGCCTGCACGTCGTCGAGGGCGTAGACCTCGGCAAGGGTGGCGAGGACGGTTTCGGCCTGCGATACGTCCATGGGGGGGCGCTTCTCCTTATCGGCGGTCCCGGCGCCGGGGTTTGAGGGGGCCTCGGGGGCCGCGGCCGGCCGCGCCGGGTAGAATCCGGCCCGCTTGGGGACGCGCTTCCTCGCTTCCCTCCTCTTCCTCTCGGGCGCGGGCGCGCTGATCCTCGAGGTGGCGTGGTTCCGGCGCACGGCGCAGGTCGCGGGAGCCACCTCCGTCGCGATGGCGGGGGTCCTCGCCGCGGTCATCGGCGGGATGGCGCTGGGCGCCCACCTCCTCGGAAAGGTCGCCGACCGCTCCCGCTCCCCGCTGCGCCTCTACGGGCTCCTCGAGCTCGGCGTCGCCGCGGGGGCCGCGCTGTCCCCTACCCTCCTCGACCTCGCCCGCGGAGGCTTCGCCGCGGCGGGCATCCCCGTCCGGTTCCTCCTCGCGACCGTGATCCTCGCGCCGCCCGCGATCCTCATGGGCGGGACGCTGCCGGCGGCAGCCGCGGCGTTGCGCTCCGCCCGGGGCCACGAGATCGGCATCCTGTACGCGACGAACACGCTGGGCGCCGTCTGCGGCACGTTCGCGGCCGGGTTCGTCCTGCTGCCCGCGTTCGGACTTGCGGGGACGATGCGGTTCGCGGCGCTCCTGCCGTTGACGGCGGGCGCGGTCGCGCTCCTCGCGAGGCCCGCGCCCGTGGCCCCCGAGGCCCCCTCACTTCCCGCGCCGGGAGCAAGGCGCGCGATCCTCCTCTACGCCGCGTCCGGGTTCCTGGGCCTCGTCGCGGAGGTCGCGTTCACCCGTCAGCTCGTCCTCGTGTTCGGCTCCGCCACCTACGCGTTTACGACCATGCTCGGGATCTTCCTTTTGGGGATCGGCGTCGGCGGCGCGGTCGGCGCGCGGCTCGCCCGGCGCCCGGCGGGGCACTTAGGCCTCCTCGAGACCGTGATCGCGGTGACCGCCGCGGTCTTCTCGCTCTCGGGGCTTCTCGTCTACCTGCTCCCGCGCCTCTACCTCGAGGGCTACCTGCGGCTCGGCGACGGCTTCGGCGTCGGGCTCGCGATGAGGCTCGCTCTCTCGGCGCTCGTCCTCTTCCCCGGAGCGGTCGGGCTCGGCGCGGCGTTCCCGCTCGCGGCGCAGCTCGCCGCGGCGGGGGCCGCGGGGGGCGGCACCGGGAGGCTCTACGCCGCGAACACGCTCGCGTCGATCGTCGGGTCGACGGCGGCGGTCTTCTGGCTCGTGCCCGCGCTCGGCCCGCAGCACGCCGTCGCCGCGGCGGCGCTTCTCGCGGGGGTGGCGGCGGCGGCACGGAGGCCGCGGCTGCTCGCGGTCGCGGCGGTCGCGGCGCTGGGCCTCGTCCCGGCCCCGGCGGTCGCCCGCGAACGGCTCCTCGCGGGCGTCTACTTCACCCCGCAGGCCTGGACCACGAGCGGCCGGATCAACGAGACGTCGTGGAGGGACGGGGTGGACATCCCCTTCTTCGAGTACGGGCGCGAGGCGACGATCTCCGTCTGGCGCTGGTACGGGACGAGCAGCGTCCTCATCGACGGGAAGGCCGAGGCGACGAACCAGGTCCTCTCGGACGACCTCCACCTCTCGCTGCTCGGCCACGCGCCGATGGCCTGTCACAAGGATCCGCAGCGCGTCCTCGTCGTGGGGCTCGGCATGGGGACGACCTACCGCGCGGTCGAGGCGCACCGCCCCGATCTCGTGCGGGTCGTCGAGCTCGAGCCGGCGATCGTGCGCGCCGCGGCGCGGATCGGCACGAAGCCGCGCGACCTCGTGCTCGACGACGCGCGCGCCTACCTGCGGCGGACGCAGGAGACGTTCGACGTGATCACGAGCGACCCGATCCACCCGTGGGTGCGCGGGAGCGGGGACCTCTACACGAGGGAGTACTTGGAGAGCTGCCGCGCGCACCTCGCGGAGGGCGGCGTCGCGTGCCTCTGGGTGCCGCTCTACCAGATGGGCGTCGAGGACATCGAGAGCATCCTGCGGACCTTCTGCGCGGTGTTCCCCTCGGTCGCGCTCTACTACGGGGGGGAGGACCTCGTGGCCGTCGGGGGCCAGGAGCTCGGCACGCCGCGCGCGGTCGAGGGCGAGGCGCTAAGGCAGTTGAAGGCTCTCGGCGCGGAGGACCTCTCGAAACTCGAGATCGCGCGGCAGGACCGGATCCTCGCAAAGGTCGGGGAGGGGCCGGTCCTCACGGACGACGCGCTCCGCCTCGAGTACTCGACGCCGCGCCAGGTGGACAACCACGAGAAGGGCGACTGCGTGCGCTGGGTCATCGACCTCTGGGGCGCCCCCCCGCCGCCGTACGGGTCGATGCTGCGTGCGGAGGCCGCCGCCACGTACGACGAGATGTGGCAGCATCTCGTGCAGGCGCGGAAGGAGGCGCCGGAGAGCGCGTACGTGCGGCGCGCGGTGGGCGAGGAGTACTTCCTCGCGGCGGACGAGGCGGTCCGCGAGGGCCGGATCGAGAGCGCGCTCAAGAGCTTCCGCGCGGCGCGCGGCTACGTCCCGGGCGACCCCCGGCTCCTCGGGCTCGACGCGGAGCTGTGCCTCGCGCAGGGCAACGTCGAGGAGGCGAGGAAGCGCTTCGAGACACTCCTCGCGCAGGATCCGGGGAGCGCGTACCTGAAGCGCCGGATCGCCGCGCTCCGGTAGGTCCCCCCGCGCCCCCTCCGATACAATGCCCCCGTGGCGCTGTGCGACGAGGGATACCGGTGCGACCGGTGCAAGGAGTACGTCGAGGACATCCGCGAGTCCGAGCTCTACCTCCGGTACGTGCTCGGCGTCGTGCCCGCGGAGGAGCTGCCGCGCGAGCCCGAGCGGCATGTCCGGTGCGCGACCGAGTTCGCGCAGTTCATCGTGGACCCCGGATTCCCGCCGGTCGTCTGCGACGACCCGCTGATGGACAAGCGCAAGCTGCCCCCGGAGGTGCGCGCCGCGCAGGAGCGGATCTTCACGCGGGCGTGGCGGCGTCTCCAGGAGTGCTACGGGAGCGCGATCCCGATGGACGAGTATCCGCTCAAGGCGGAGGAGCTCGCGTAGGGCGCCGCGTCTCGAGCAGCATCACGTTGTGCCCCTCGGGGTCGTGGAGGACGGCCCACTTCCGCGGGCCCTTCTCCTCGATCTCGACGAAGCGCTCGCGGCCGAGCCGCTTGATCGTCGCGGCGAGGTCGGGCACGTCGAAGAAGACGACCGCCTTCTCGCGCGACGGGTAGCTCTCGCTCCCCTTGCGCTCGAGGCAGAGGAACGCGGCGCCTTCGCCGAACTGCGCGAACCGGCCCTTGCGTTCGTCCGTGACGGCGAGCCCGAGGTCGCCCTCGTAGAACCGCCTCGCGCGCTCAAGGTCGTCGAAATAGAGTTCTACGCCGGAAAGCCGCATCGTATTCACCTCCGAGCTCGTGAAGAAGTGCCGGCGCCGGCCCGAGGCCGAGCGAGAAGCCGCTCCCGAAGGGACGCCGCTTTGCGCCGCCGCTCCTGCGGCCGCGTTGCGGCGCCGGCGAGGCGCGACGCCGACCTGGGTTCACGGAGAGACCCGGCGAGGCGGCGCGACGAAGCCGGGCGGCTCTCGAGCCGGCCGAAGCCAGCAGGCATTTCTTCACAAGCTCCCAAGGAGGATCGTGACCGGGCCGTCGTTGACCAGCTCGACCTCCATCATCGCCCCGAACCGGCCGGTCGAGACCGGCACGCCAAGCTCGCGGAGCGCCGCGCAGAAGAGGTCGTAGAGCCGCTCCGCCTCCGGGGGCCGCGCCGCGTCCACGAACGACGGCCGGTTGCCCTTCGACGTGTCCGCGAGGAGCGTGAACTGCGACGCCACGAGGGCCGCGCCCTTGGTGTCGAGGACCGACCGGTCCGTCGGCCGCAGCTCGCTCGGGAAGATCCGCAGCTTCGCGATCTTCAGGGCCAGCGCCCGCGCGTCCTCGTCCGTGTCGCCGAGCGCCACGCCGAGGAGGATGGCGAGGCCCGGGCCGATCCGGCCCGTCACCTCGCCCGCGACCCGGACTTCCGCCCGTGAAACCCGCTGCACCACCGCTCGCACGGCGCGGCGATTATTCCATGCCGGACGGCCCCCGAGGCCCCCTCCTGCTACGGCGCCGCCGCGACGGTGCCGATGTTCTCCTGCGTCCCGTGCAGCTTCTCCGCGACTTCTGGCACCTGATCTCCACGCCCGAGGGGCTCAAGACGCTCATCGGGTGGGGCGGCATCCCCGTGATGGCCGCGATCGTCTTCGCGGAGACGGGCCTCCTCATCGGCTTCTTCCTGCCGGGCGACAGCCTGCTCTTCGTCGCCGGGTTCCTCTGCAGCCCCGCCGGCGGCGAGATCCTGTCGATCTTCTGGGTCAACGTGATCCTCTCCGTGGCGGCGATCGTCGGCGACACGGTCGGCTACTGGATCGGGAAGAAGGCGGGGCCGGCGATCTTCAACCGGCCGCAGAGCCGCTTCTTCCGGCGCGACCACCTGCTGCGTGCCCACGCGTTCTACGAGAAGCACGGCGGCAAGACGATCGTCCTCGCGCGGTTCATCCCGATCATCCGCACCTTCGCGCCGGTCGTCGCGGGCGCGGGGGCGATGGACTACCGCCGGTTCCTGTTCTTCAACGTGTTCGGAGGGATCGGCTGGATCGTGTCGATGTCGCTGCTCGGCTACTTCCTCGGGCAGATCCCGTGGATCCAGAGGAACCTCGAGAAGGCCGTGCTCGTCGTGATCGTGCTGAGCCTCCTGCCGGTGTTCATCCACTGGTGGAAGGCGCGGCGGGAGAGGGAAGTCGGGGGGGCCGGGGGGCCGGAGTAGCTGCTTCCTGGCCGGCTTCTCGAACGCTGCGGGAGTCCGGCCGTGGTAGAGCACGTCCGGACACATGTCCGCGCCGTTCGGCCAGACGATCGTCCCCGGCTCGGGATCTTTGCCTCGAGCGTGGAGCGCGGGTGCGACGCACCGTGCCGCTACGGGTCCGCTCCGAGGAGCAGGACCCAGTAGTCGCCGCTCTTCGCGACGCCCGCTTGCGTGAACCCGGGGTCGGCGAGCATCGTCGCGTTCTCCGCCTTCTCGAGCATCGCAGCAAGGGCGGCCCCAGCCGTCTCCGCCTTCGACAGCAGCTCCGCGTGGCGGCGCTCCTCCGGCCATCCCTGCTTCGCGAGCCGGTCGCTCGGCGACCGGATCCCTGGCGTCGGCGAGAAGTGGCCGAAGTAGCCGAGCCGGTCCATCTCGCTCGCGTGCAGCACCGCGGCCCTCGACAGCGCTTCGTCGAGGCTGAGGAGCGCAAGCCCCGAGTCGAGACGGTGCCCGTCGATCATCGCCCTGAGGTCCTCCTCGGGCGAGGGCTCCCCGTCGTGCGGATCCTCGTCGGGCTCCGGGACTTGCCCATCGTCGGGCCCGGCCTCGACCTCCGCGATGCCGGGCAATGGTCGATAGGCCTCCACGCCCGGCAGGGGCAGCGGCGAGCGCGCACGTGCCTCGCGCGACGGGATCCACGTCGTGTGCCAGAGCGCGATTCGCTCGAGGCCGCGCTCGCGAAACAGGTCGTAGACGGGACGCACGTCCCGCCAACGCGCCCGTGGCCGGGGCCGGATCTCTCCGACGCAGCGGAGGGCGATGTCGCGCGTCGCGGCGTCGATCCACGCGCCGAGCTCCGCGATGTCGCGGGTCACGCGGTCGCCGAAGGCACAGGAGCCGTCCTGGAGAACCAGGACCCGCACGAGCAGCGCCCGGCTGGCGCGCCGGTCGCCGCCGCAGATCGCCGCGTCGATCGGCAGCCGCGCGTCGAGCCTTCCCGGGAACGCGACCCTCCAGAGGTGCTGCTCGACGAGGACGGTCGAGACCCAGTCCACGTGGCGCCAGCACGCGTCCTCTTCGACGTCGAGGAGGACCGTGAGGATCGACGCCTTCCCGCCCCACGCGAACGTCTCGAGCGGCGCCGCGGCGCGGCGAGCCGCGACGAGCGTCCCGAGCTCGTCGAGCGTGACCGTTTTCCCGTCCACCTTCACGAAGCCGTCTCGCGTGATCGCGATCGTGATGTCCGACGGTGTTCTGCCGCACGCCGCGAGCAGCAGGATGGCAAGCGTCAGCTTCCCCATGGCCCTTCGGCCGGACAGGCAGACGCGATCCTAGCAGAAGCCGCGACGCCGTGTTCCGAGGCTCTCGGATCCCGTGCAGCGCCAGCGCGGACCGCCGGTCCGCAGCCCGTGACCGCAACCGCTTGCACGCCAAGCGCTTGCGACGGCGAGGGGGTGTACCTAGTACCGCCGGAGGAGCCGGATCTGCATTGCGGCGGACGCGCACACGAGCGCCGCCGCGAACGCGTACGGGGCGACACCCAGGCCCGTGAGCGACTGGAGCGCGCCGCCGAGCAGCGGCACGACGAAGTTCGACGCGCCCGTGAACGCCTCGTGGAGCCCCGCGCGGGCGCCGCGATCGACGTCCGTGTGCACCGAGTAGTAGATGCTCCCCGCATACGCGAGCCCGAGCCCCGCGCCGCCGAGGACCGCCGCGGGCAACGCGGCCGCAAGCGGCGCCCCGAGCCCCACCACGAGCAGCGAGGCGCCGCTCAGCGCCTGCCACGCCACGAACGTCTTCCAACGGTACCTCCAGCCGCTGAACCGCCCGAAGAGGAAGAACGCGGCGGTCTGCGAGAGGAAGAGCGTGCCCGTGACGAGCGCGTAGTGCGTGGCGCCCCACCCCTTCCTCGCCACGAGGTCGGGATACAGGAAGGTGAACGTCGCGCCGAGGCCGTACGAGGCAAAGTTCGCCAACCAGGCCGCGCGCAGGTAGGCGGCTCGCACGGGCGCGCTCGGCGCATCGTGGGGAATGAGGGGGGCGCGGGGGGCCGAGGGGTGCGCGGAGCGCCGCGGCACCACCGGGACGAGCGCGAGCGAGACGAGCCCGAAGGCGGGGAGCGCGTCGAGGCCGAGCGTCTTCAGCGGCCCGGCGAGGTAGAACCCGAGCGCCTTGCCCAGACACCATGAGACGGAGAAGAGGCCGAGGTTCCGGTCGAGGTCGTGCGGCCCCGACTCGTCCCCCATCTTCGCCTGGAGCGCGGGCCAGATGAGGCCGTTCGCGAACCCGGAGAGCGGCGAGAGGGCGAAGAGGTGCCAGACCTGCGTGATCCGCGACACGAGGAGGCAGAAGAGCGCGAAGAGCGCGAGGCCGATCCGCGCGAGCGTGGTCCGCGAGACCCGGTCGGAGAGCCGCCCAGCGAAGAACGCGCTGACGACATAGGGGATCCCGCCGAACAAGGGGAGCGCGCCGAGCTCGAGCGGCGTCGCCTTCGCGTCGAGCTTCGCCCAGAGCGGCAGGATCGCCCACACCGCGAAGAGCGAGAAGTCCTGGCCGAAGCCGACGATCGGGAAGCGTGCCGAGACGCGCGCCACGAGGCGCGGAGTCTACCCGCCGCCGGCGCCGAACCCGGGTTCCTAGGCTGACCTCCGTCCTACAGCCTGCGGCCCACAGCCTGCAGCCTGTCGCGGCCCCGGACGCGCCCGCCGCTCGGCGCGGAGGCGAGGCCTCCTCCCCTCCTACGGATAGGACCAGGCGATCCGCTCGCCGTACTGCGCGAAGAGGTCCTCGATCCACTGCGCCTTCGTGGTGCCGCGTTCGACGAGGAGCGCGTCGAGGTCAGGGAAGGACGCGTCCTCGAGCGCGTCGTCGGGGCGGAAGGGGCCAGCCGCGGCCGTCGTGTGGAGCGAGCCCGTGCCGTCGCTGTACTCGAACCAGACGTAGACGACCGGATCGTCGCCCACACAGAACTTGAACACGCTGGTCGGGCCGCGGTCGGCGTAGAGGAAGCGGGTCTGGCCGAGCGCCATGGCTACATCGAGCGGCGGTACTTGCCGCCCACCTCGTAGAGCGCGCGGGTGATCTGGCCGAGGCTCGCCACGCGCGCGGTGTCCATCAGCTCCTCGAAGATGTTGCGCCCGTCGAGCGCGGCCTGGCGCAGCCGGGCGAGCGCCGCGGGCGCCTCGCCGTCGTGTTGCCTCTGGAACGCCCGCAGGTTCGCGAGCTGCTGCCGCTTCTCCTCCTGCGTCGCCCGCGTGATCTCCCGCATCGGGGGCGCGACCTGCGCCGGGTCCGGGTTGACGAAGGTGTTGACCCCGACGATCGGGAGCTCGCCCGAGTTCTTCCGCGTCTCGTAGAGGAGGGATTCCTCCTGGATCTTCGAGCGCTGGTAGCCGCGCTCCATCGCGCCGAGGACGCCGCCGCGCTCGTCGAGCCGCTCGAACTCGCGCAGCACGGCCTCCTCCACGAGGTCGGTCAGCTCCTCGACGACGAACGACCCCTGGAGCGCGTTCTCGCTCTTCATGACCCCGAGCTCGCGGTTGATGACGAGCTGGATCGCCATCGCACGGCGCACCGACTCCTCGGTCGGCGTCGTCACGGCCTCGTCGTAGGCGTTCGTGTGGAGCGAGTTGCAGTTGTCGTTGAGCGCGAGCAGCGCCTGCAGCGTCGTACGGATGTCGTTGAACGCCACCTCCTGGGCGTGGAGCGAGCGCCCCGAGGTCTGGATGTGGTACTTGAGCTTCTGGCTCCGCTCGCCGGCGCCGTACCGCTCCCGCATGAGGACCGCCCAGATGCGACGCGCGACGCGGCCGATCACCGCGTACTCGGGATCGAGCCCGTTGCTGAAGAAGAAGGAGAGGTTCGGCGCGAAGTCGTCGACCGCCATACCGCGCGAGAGGTAGTACTCGACGTACGTGAGGCCGTTCGCGAGCGTGAGCGCGACCTGCGTGATCGGGTTCGCCCCGGCCTCGGCGATGTGGTAGCCCGAGATGGAGACCGAGTAGTAGTTGCGCACCCTGTGACGGACGAAGTACTCCTGGATGTCGCCCATCAGCTTCAGGCTGAACTCGGTGCCGAAGATGCAGGTGTTCTGCGCCTGGTCCTCCTTGAGGATGTCGGCCTGGACCGTCCCGCGCACCTGCTCGAGCGTGCGCGCCTTGAGCGCCGCGAGCTCGGGGGGGCCGGGGGGGCGCCCCTGCTCCTGCCGGAACCGGTCGACCTGCTGGTCGATCGCGGCGTTCAGGAACATCGCGAGGATCGTCGGCGCGGGACCGTTGATGGTCATCGAGACGCTCGTACTGGGCGCGCAGAGGTCGAAGCCCTCGAAGAGCTTGCGCATGTCCTCGAGCGTGCAGATCGAGACGCCGCTCTCGCCGACCTTGCCGTAGATGTCCGGCCGCTCGTCGGGGTCCTCGCCGTAGAGCGTCACCGAGTCGAACGCGACCGAGAGCCGGTGCGCCTTCTGCCCCTTGCACAGGTAGTGGTAGCGCCGGTTGGTCCTCTCCGGCGGGCCCTCGCCCGCGAACATCCGTTTCGGGTCTTCGTCGGTCCGGCGCAGGTGGAAGACGCCCGCGGTGAACGGGAACTCGCCGGGGACGTTCTCGAGCATGAGCCAGCGGAGCCGGTCGCCCCAGTCGTGGCTCCCCGGCAGCGCGACCTTCGGCACCTTGGTTCCCGCGAGGGACTCCTCGAAGAGCGGCTGCCGCTGCTCGCGGTCACGCACGCGCGTGACGAGCTCGGCGGCCCGGTACCGCGCCACGAGCTCGTCCCACGCCGCGAGCCGGCGCAGCTCGTTGTCCCCGGTCTCTTGGCGCGCCGCCTCGATCCGCGCCTTCAGCTCCGCGGGCGCGGCGGGGCCGAGCGCGGTCGCCGCCCCCTCGAGCCGGTAGAGCTCCCGCGCGGCGGCGGCCTTCTTCTCCACACGGGCGCGATAGCCGCGCACGCACTCCGCGATCTCGCCCAGGTAGCGCTCGCGGCCAGGCGGGACGATCACGACGTCGTGGTAGGCGGGGGGAAGCGCGACCGTCCGCTCCGAGGCGAGGCGCGTCCCGGTCTTCTCGTCCACGACGCTCACGAGCCGCTCGAAGAGGCGGTTGACGCCGCTGTCGTTGAACCGGCTCGCGATCGTGGCGAAGACGGGCAGGTCCTCGTCGGCCACGGCGCGCGGCACGTCGCGGTTGCGCCGGAGCTGCTTCCTCGCGTCGCGCAGCGCGTCGCCCGCCCCCCGCCGGTCGGACTTGTTGACCGCCACGAGGTCGGCGAAGTCGAGCATGTCGATCTTCTCGAGCTGCGAGGGGGCGCCGTACTCGGGCGTCATCACGTAGATCGACACGTCCGAGACCTCGGCGATGCCCGAGTCGGCCTGCCCGATCCCCGAGCTCTCGACGAAGATCGCGTCGTACTCCGCCGCCCGGCAGATGTCGAGCGCGGCCCCCATCGACCCGCCCAGCTCGCTCACGCTCCCGCGCGTCGCGAAGCTCCGCATGAAGACCCGCGAGGGGTCGATCGAGTTCATCCGGATGCGGTCGCCGAGGAGCGCGCCGCCTCCCCGCTTGCGGCTCGGGTCGACGGACAGGACGGCGAACCGCCTCCTCGGGAACTCCATCAGGAACCGCCGGAGCAGCTCGTCCGTCAGCACCGACTTGCCCGCGCCGCCCGGGCCGGTGACGCCGATCACGGGGATCTTCCTCGGCTTGGGCGGCTTCGGCGCCCCGTTCGTCTTCCCGAGCTCCGCCTGCGTGAGCGCGGAGGCTAGCCGCCTCGCGTCCGCCCCGCGGAGCGCGCCGTTCAGAAGGGGCGTCGCGAAGTCCGCGGCATGGAGGAGGTGCTCGATCATCCCCTTGAGGCCCATCCGGCGCCCGTCCTCGGGGCTGTAGATCTTGGTCACGCCGTAGGCCTCGAGCTCGGAGATCTCCGCGGGGACGATCACGCCCCCGCCGCCCCCGAACACGCGGACATGCGGCGCGCCGCGCTCGCGCAGGAGGTCGACCACGTACTTGAAGAACTCGACGTGGCCGCCCTGGTAGGAGGTGATCGCGATCGCCTGCGCGTCCTCCATGACCGCCGCGTCCACGATCTCGGAAGCGCTCCGGTTGTGGCCCAGGTGGATCACCTCGGCGCCCGCTCGCTGCATCAGGCGCCGCATGATGTTGATCGCGGCGTCGTGGCCGTCGAAGAGCGACGCCGCCGTCACCACCCGGACGCGGTTTCTGAGCGCGAACTCCTCGGCCACCGGCTTGCCACTCCCCCTGCGCTACCCCTTGGCGCGTCCGGGGTACTCGTCGTACGCCTTCCGCACGCGCGGCCCCAGGTCGTCGTCGCGCTTCGCGCGCTCCTTCGCCTGGTCGAACCCTGCCTTCATCTGCGTCAGGTCGACGCTCCACTTCGCGCCGTACACCTGCCGCCGGTCCCACGTGACCAGGAAGTCCTCGATCGCGAAGGCGGGATCGGGCTTCCAGCCCGGGCACTTCGCGCGCTTGCGCCGCTGCCGGAAGCGCTCGTCCCCACCGACGGGGTCGTCGTCGTCCTTGGGGTAATCCGGCGCGGTCTTGGGGCTCACGAGGTCCTGGTAGGGCACGTCGTTGATGAAGAGGTGGAACTCCTTGCCCGGCTCGATCACCGCGTCGGTGAAGTAGAGCGTGAATCCCGACACCTGGTTTGCGAGGACGTAGAGGGTGTTGTCCTTCTTGTCCCACCGGGCATCCACGCGGGACGACTGGACCGGCTTCCATCGTGCGGTGAGCCCCGCCTCCGCCTGGCCCTGGTACGAGCCGTCGGCCCCCTGCCGGCGGACGGTGAAGTCGATGGAGTTCTCGCCCTCGGGCTCCTCCTCGAACCGGAACGGCGTGTCGCCCTCGTTCATCGTGGCGAGCGCGTCCTCGATGTCGTGGATCCCCTTCACCTCCTTGCTGCCGATCGCGACGATCAGGTCGCCGTCCTTGAACCCGGAGCGCGCGGCGAGGCTTCCGGCGTAGACGGAGGCGATCCTCACCCCCTCCGTCTTGTCGTAGCTCTCGTCGCGCCGGGCGCCGAAGTCCGCCCGCACGAGGACGCCCGCGGGACGCCGGATCTTCACCCAGCGCTCGATGAGCAGCACGGTCTTCTTCACGTCGCCGCCGGCACCGCTCCCGCCGCCCCCCTCGTCCTCGGGCACCTCGGAATCGTCGCTCATCGAGATGCCCGCGCTGTCGTCCCCCTCCTTGGCCCCCTCCTCCTCCCCGGACCCCTCCTCCACGACTTCTTCCCAGAGGTTCGCGGGAACCGGCTTCCCGGCGTCCTTCAGCTCCTTGATCCGGGCACGGTAGCGCCCGTACCTCTCCTCGACGCGCTTGTGGCGGGCGAGCTCCTTCTCCTTCACGTCGCGCGCGAGGAGGAGACGCACCTCGTCGTTCCACGCGGTCTTCTCGATGATCGCCTTCAGGTCCTCGATTTTCGAGACCGGGAGGCCGTTGACCTCGAGGATGACGTCGCCCGGGAAGACCTGCGACCGTCCCGCCTCGCCCGGCGTCGACTTGATGTAGAGCCCGGGCATCCCCTCGCGCGGCTCGCAGTCGACGCCGACGCGGCGGTCGGCCTCTTTGCGCTCCGGCGGCGTCCACTTGAGGCGCGTCGAGTGGAATCCGTGGCGCTCGGGGGCGCTCGAGCCCTCCGGATCGAAGCCGTCGTTCCGGAGCCACAGGCAGCGCAGCCCGTCGCCCGCCTCGACCTCGATGTCCACCTCGTCCGCGTAGGCTTCGCGCTTGCGGTCGCACACGAACGATCCGATCTGCGCGGCGATCTTCTCGAGGTAGCTGAAGTCGCCCTGCGCGGTCGGCCAGATGGCCGCGGTGATCCGGAGCCTCTGGTCGAACATCGGCTTCAACTCGGCGAGGAACCGGCCGATGTCCTTCTGCCCGACGGTGCTGTCGGTCGTCGCGGGCACGCCCATGAGCACGTCCATCCGGTCGAGGGTGCCGAGGAAGAGCGGGCGGATGAGCGCGGTGATCTCGTACGGGTCGCCGGTCATGGGCATGAGCGACGACCACGTGCCCGGCATCTCCTGGCCGAGGTACCAGACCGCGTCGCCGCCCCCGAGCGCGCCGACGAGCCCGATCCGGTCGTCGTCGATGTTGTAGCGCTCGCGCACCCGCTTCAAGGTCCACGCGACCAGCTTCCTCCCCGTGGGGACCCACCACTCGGCGCCTTTCGACGTGTACGGCGCCACGAGGAAGATCCCCCGCTCGTCGCACATCTGGCGGAGCCGGACGATCGCGAGCCCGGCCTTCTCGGCCCCGGCGCCGACGTCGTCCACCTGCGGGTCGTGGTGGAGGTAGAAGAGGACCGGGAGCTTCTCCTTGGCGTCGTACTTCTTCGGGACCCACATCGAGAAGCCGCGCGGCTTCCCATCCTCCCCGGAAAAGACGATGTCGAACGTGCTCTTCGAGTGGCGCTCCCCGTAGTTCGTCTCGAGCGGTTTCTGGTAGTAGGGGCCCGCCTCGAGCCCCGCCTTGACCGAGACCCAGTCGAGGTCGGGCCGCTTGAGGAGCGCCGCCCTCATGGCGTCGCGCTCCTCCTCCTTCTTCGTGTCGAGCATGGCACGGACGGCCTTCACGACCTCCGCGTTGGGCTCCTCGGGACGCGCCGTCGGGGCGAGAAGCGCGAGCGCGGCGGCAAGAAGGGGGCCACGGGGGATTCTCAAGGTGATCTCCTCGGCAGAGCCCTAGACAGAGCCCTCAATAGTATAGGACGGGGCGCGAGCCCCCCCCCGCCCCCCCTCTGGGCTTGAGACAAGCCCCCCGTGCGCTTAGGTTCTCGGGATGCCCGTCGTCGAGGCCAAGGGCCTCTTCCGCGAATTCCGGACGCTCTTCCGCCGGGCCCGCGTGGAGGCCGTCCGGGGCCTCGATCTCGCGGTCGAGAAGGGCCGGATCTTCGGGTTGCTCGGGCCGAACGGCTCCGGCAAGACGACGACGATCCTCATGGTCCTCGGCCTCCTGCGGCCGACGGCGGGGAGCGCGACCGTGCTCGGCCTTCCCGCCGGTCACAAGGGGGCGCGGAGGCGCACAGGCTTCCTCCCGGAGGAGACTCGCCTCTACGAGTTCCTGAGCGGTCTCGAGACGCTGCTCTTCATCGGGCGGCTGTACGGCATCCCGCGGGAGGAGCGGCGGCGGCGGGCGGATGAGCTGCTGCGCCGCACCGGGATGTGGGAGGCGAGGGACCGCCGGCTCTCCACGTACTCGAAGGGAATGGCGCGGCGGATCGGCCTCGCCCAATCGCTCATGGCGCGGCCGGAGCTGCTCGTCCTCGACGAGCCGACGTCGGGGCTCGACCCGGTCGGGAACCGCGAGGTCCGGGACCTGCTGCGCGAGGTCGCGGCGGCGGGCACGACGGTCCTCCTCACGTCGCACATCCTCTCCGACGTCGCGGAGGTGTGCGACGAGATCGCGATCCTCCACCGCGGCCGGAAGATCCTCGCGGGGGGGGTCAAGGACCTCCTCTCCGACGCAGCGAGGCTCGCGTGGGAAACCGAGGCGGTGGACCCGGGGCGCCGCGCGAGGGTCGAGGCCTGGCTGCGCGACGAGGGGATCCGCCTCTTCGGTGTCGCGCCGCCGAAGACGACGCTCGAGGACCTCTTCCTCGACGCGCTGGCGAAGGACCGGGGATGAGGGCCGCCCTCCTCCTCCGGCTCCGGGAGCTGCGCCGGCGGGGTGGCCTCGCGCTGCTCGCGGCCGCGGCCGTCGCCCTTTTCCTCCTCGCGCTCCTCGGCCCCGGCTACGGCCTTGCGAGCGACCTCGCGGTCACGCTCGGCTACGGCGCGGCGCTCCTCTCCGGAGCGTTCCCGCTGGCGATCGACCGCGAGCGTCGCCGCTCCCACCTGACCGGCGCGTCGCCGGTCGCCGCGTGGGCGTGGGCGCTCGGCAGCGCGATGGGGGCCGGGGTGGCGGCGGCGACCGCGACCTTCGCCCTGCTCGCGGCGGCCGGGCTCGGCGGCGCCGTGGCCGGCGGGACCGAGACGCGCGAGGCCTACCCGCTGAGCGAGCGGGCCACGATCTGGCTCTCGCCGGAGCAGCGGATCAGGATCCCCCCCGACGCGAGCGCGCTGCGGACCTGCGTGCGCGCGTTCCTCGCGGCGGAGGATGCCGTGGGGGCTTCGGGGGCCGTGCCGCTGGTCGTGGACGGTCGGGAGATCACGGTGCCGTCCGACCAGTCGGTCGTCCTTCCCGCGACGCCGCCGGCGATCACGATCCGGAACCCCGATCCGGATCGCGCCGTCGGGATCGCGGGGGACCGCACGGTCGCCCTCGGCACGGAGCGGTCGTTCCTCGGGAACGCGCTCCTCGCGGCCGTGGCGCCGGCGCTCGCGGCGCTCGCCTTGGCCGCGCTCGGCGCGGCGGCGGGCGCGAACCTCTCGGGCCCGGTCGCCGCGCTCCTCGCCGCGACCTTCCTCCTCGTCGCCTCCCTCAAGGGGTTCCTCCTCGAGACGTGGGAGCACGAGGGCAAGGTCGCGGCGGCGGTCGCGGGCGCGGAGCAGGGCCACGAGGACCACGCGGGCCACCAACACGGGCCGGTCCGCCGCACGCCGCACGCGGTGGAGGCGGCGATGCGCGGGATCCTCGGGGTCATGCCCGATCTGCCCGCGCTCGACGCCACCGACCGCGTGGCCCGCGGCGAGTGGGCGGGCGTCGGGCGGACGCGCGCGAAGCACGCCGCCGCATTCGCCGCCGTCGCCCTGACCCTCGCCGCCGCGTTCGGGGGGCTCGGCGTGCTCGTGCGGAGGACGCCGTGACCCCGCGGGTCGCGGCGGCCGCGGCACTGCTCGTCGGCGCGCTCGCGCTGGCGCAGCCGGTGCGGGACGCGCTGGCCCCCGAGGCCCCCTCCGCTTCCGCGCCCGGCGCGGGCGACCTCGCGGGCAACGTCCTCTCGGGCTCCTTCCGCCCGCTGCTCCTCACCTACCTCTGGCTCAGGGGCGACGTGCTCTACGGTGAGGGGCGCGACACGGAGTGCTACGAGCTCTACCGGATCCTCCACGCGCTCTACCCCGACAACGAACGCGCGCGCGACTACCTCGGCTGGTTCCTCGCGTTCAACCTGAAGCAGGACGCGCCGAGCCCGGCGCTCGGCTGGAAGTGGGCCGAGACCGGTCTCGAGATGCTCCTTGAGACCCCGCAGGGGCCCGGGATCGTCGCGGACTGGATCCGGAAACAGTGCGGCCAGAACTCCATCGTGCTCCAGCGCTACGCGGGACCGAAGTGGGAAGAGGAGCGCACGTGGCGCGCGGGGCTGCGCGGCTTCGCTGCGCGCCACTTCGGCGAGCCGCTCTCCCGCTTCGCGACGGGGGTCAGGGTGCTCGAGGGCAGGGGGGGGTTCGCGGACCGCGCGCGCCGCGCCGTGCTCCTGCGGAGCCTCGCGTACGAGGAACTCCTGCGCCAGGGCGAGGCGCCGCACGCGGCGGAGGCGGTGGCGGCGCTCCTGGAGACCGCCGGGGCCGTCGCGGACGAGCCGGACCTGAAGGCGTACTTCGAGGAGAAGGCGCGTTGCCTTGCGGACGCCGCAGAGGGACGGGTACCCGAGCCGCTGCCGGAGGCGGACGCCTATCCGGTCGCGATGGCGCTCCTCGGGCGCGGTGCGGACCGGGGCGAAAAGGGGGCGCTGGACGGCGCCGTGGCGCTGCTCGAGGCGCTGCAGGCGCGGGCGGAGGAGATGGCCGGAGCGGGCGGTTTCGGCGAGGAGCTCGAGCTGGCGCGCCGGTGGCGCGCCCACGCGGAGGACCCGGAGAAGACGGGCCGGCCGCCGCTCCCGTTCGACGGCATGCCCTGATCGGCGCTCGGCAAGGCCGGGCCTGATCCGCCCTCCGCCTTCGTCGGCTGCGGTCCGAGGACAGGCAACTTCGGAACAGGAATCCGGATTACCGGCAACCCCGCGAGGCGATCGGGTCTTCCGACAACCATGGTGACGTGAATTCGGTTGCCGATGCAACACACGCGGGCACAACTAAGCGTTGTTTTTACAGTGAGAATTCGTTTTTTTGTTCCATACGCGCGGGATCGGGGCGAGTATCTCAGTTGGTTGGTCGCTCGGTAGGATTCTGTCGAGGGAGGACTATGGTCATGAAGACGCGTTGGGCGTCGTTGCTGTGCCTTGCCGTTCTGGCCGCATCCTGCGGCGGCGGCGGCGGAGGCAGCGAGGGTTCTTTCCGGCTCATCCAGTTCCTGGAGCAGGGCCAGGACGGGATCCCGCGAAACCGGGTTCTCACGTTCCTCTTCTCCGCGCCGGTCGCGGACGGGCAGG
>Ga0187893_10000623_pt1 | contig 90380 bp, 82 predicted proteins | sample MA1701074metaG_FD_139574 | JGI IMG/M metagenome (GOLD analysis project Ga0187893, IMG submission 139574) | White microbial mat communities from a basaltic lava cave in the Kipuka Kanohina Cave System on the Island of Hawaii, USA - MA170107-4 metaG ... | reverse complement strand
TCTGTCACGAATTGGCCTCCTTGCCGCGTGGACGCGGACGGTTCGACAACGCCCCAGTCTACAAGGCGAAGAGGCCTTTTCTATTTCAATTCCCGATCAAACTGATGAAATATTCGGGCTAGCGGAGGGAAGGCAGATCAGGGAACAGGGAGCAAACGCCCAGTGGGCCGCGAAAAGGGACTTGCGCGGTGGCGGCGGCGTCATACAGTCCGATCGAGGATTCATGGCAAGCGGCTGTCCCGCCGATGGTTAGGGTTGTGATCGGACGTGCGATCAGCCGCGCGGCACGTGAGGGCGCAAACGGCCTGCGGCGTGTCGGCATTGAGCGCCCGAACGCAACCCGCGGTCGGAGGCGGGGTAGAAGAACCGGGGGGCGAGTCTGCGCGCCGACGGCGCGTCCGGCGAGGGAGCCGGGCGCTCGTTTGCCGCGGCCGGGTCGAACAACCGGGAGCCGCAGGTCGGCGGCGAGGCCGATATCAGGAGCGGATCGTTGACGCTCAGCGAAATCCTGATCGAGCGAAAAAAGATCACGCCGGATCAACTCCAGCAGGCGCTCGACGCGCGCCGCGACCCGACGGAGCGGCTGGACCGGATTCTGGTGCGGCTGGGGTTCGTGGACGAGCGCGACGTTCTGGCGATTCTCGGCGAGCAACTCAGTTTCCCCGTGGTCGACCTGACGCGGGCGCAGATCGACGTTGAGACGCTCCGCCAGATGCCCGCCAAACTCGTGCACCGCCGCAAACTGATCCCGCTTGAGAAGACCAACGGCAAGATTCGCGTCGCGACCTGCGACCCGTTCGACCTCTACGGATTCGATGAACTGCGAATGCTGACCGGGCTGGACGTGATGCCCGTGCTGGCGGCCGAGAGCGAGATCAACGCCGTCATCAAGAAGTACTTCGGCGTGGGCGGCGACACGATCAGTCAACTCGTGGACGACGACACGGTCGAGGTCGTCAGCGAGGTGAACGAGGACGCGCGCGACCTGGCGGAAATGGCCCAGGACGCCAGCGTCGTCAAACTGGTCAACGACATCCTGCTGGAGGCGATCAACGAGCGCGCCAGCGACGTGCATATCGAGCCGTACGAGAACGACCTGAAGATTCGCTACCGGATCGACGGCGTGCTCCAGAACACGAACGTGCCGCCGCAGATCCGCCGCTTCCAGGCGGCGATCATCAGCCGCATCAAAATCCTGTCGAACCTGAACATCGCCGAAAAGCGCGTACCGCAGGACGGCAGTTTCAAGATCAAGGTTCACGGGCGGGAGATCGACATCCGCGTGAGCATCATCCCGATGGTGTTCGGAGAGGGGGTAGTGCTGCGGATCCTCGACAAGCAGTCGATCCTGCTGTCGCTGAACGACCTGGGCTTTATGCCCGAGATGCAGGTTCAGTTCGAGCAGGTCATCAACATGCCGCACGGCATCCTGCTCGTGACGGGGCCGACCGGGTCGGGCAAGACGACCACGCTGTACGCCTCGCTGAACAAGATCGTGTCCGACGAGATCAAGGTGCTGACAGTCGAGGACCCCGTGGAGTATCACCTCGGCGGGATCAACCAGGTAAGCGTCAACCTCAAGGCCGGGCTGACGTTCGCCCGCGGGATGCGCTCGTTCCTGCGGCACGACCCGGACGTGATCATGGTCGGCGAGATCCGCGACCTCGAGACGGCGGAGACGGCCATCCAGGCGTCGCTGACCGGGCACCTCGTGCTGAGCACGCTGCACACGAACGACGCGGCCAGCGCGACGACGCGGTTGCTGGACATGGGCGTGGAGCCGTTCCTCGTGGCCAGTTCGCTGGAGGCGATTCTGGCGCAGCGGCTGGTGCGGGTGATCTGTACCAAGTGCAAGGAGCAGTACACGCCGAAGGCCAGCGAGATCCCGCCGGATTTCAACTGGAAGGGCGAACCGCTCTGGCGCGGCCGCGGCTGCCGGGACTGCCGCAATACGGGTTTCTCCGGGCGCAAGGGCATCTTCGAGTTCCTCGTGCTGGAAGACGAGGTGCGGGAACTGGTGATGCAGCGGGCCAGCAGCAGCAAGGTGCTGGCCTGCGGACGGAAGCACGGGCTGGTGCTGCTGCGCGATGACGGCTTCCGCAAGGTCCGCGCGGGCATCACGACCATCGACGAAGTCGTCCGCGCGACGAAGTTGTAGGCCCGGGAAGCCGGCGACCCGCAAGTCGCGGCCGGGGCGAATCAACGTTTATCAGTCCTCCGCAATTCCAAAAAACCGTTTTCCCTTTAGAGCGCCTAACAATTCTGTGGCACAGGCGGAGGGCGAGCAGGGGCGAGCCCGACGGGCCTGTGTACGCACCCGCCGCGGCGGGTGCCACAAGATGTTTGTGTTAGGCGCTCTTAGCAATTTCATCGGCACCGAGTCCCTGCTTGAGCCGCGCGGTCCGCTGCGGGTAGAGTCGGCGGAGGATGTCCGTGCTCGTTCAGAAGTACGGCGGATCTTCCGTTGCGGACGCCTCGTGCATTCACAACGCGGCCCAACGTGCGATCGCCGCCCGACAGGCCGGCAAGCGGGTCGTCGTCGTCGTCTCCGCGATGGGCGACGAGACGGACCGGCTGATCGACTTGGCGCGGCAGGTCGCGCCCAACCCGTCGAAGCGCGAGATGGACCAGTTGCTCGCCACGGGCGAGCAGGTGTCGATCGCGCTGATGGCCATGGCCATCCATCACGCGGGCCACGAGGCCACCAGTCTGACCGGCGGGCAGATCGGGTTGAAGACCGACCCGAGTTTCGGCCGGGCCCGGATCCGGCAGATCACGCAGCGGCAGCGGCTGGAGGCGTTGCTCGACCGGGGGCAGATCGTAATCGTGGCCGGATTCCAGGGCGTCGACGAGGACTTCAACATCACGACGCTGGGCCGCGGCGGGTCGGACACGACGGCGGTGGCGTTGGCCGCCGCGCTGAGTGCGGAGCGGTGCGAAATCTATACGGACGTCGAGGGTATTTACACGGCCGATCCGCGAATCGTGCCCGACGCGCGGCGGCTGGCCGAGATCACCTACGACGAGATGCTCGAACTGGCGGCACTGGGAGCGCAGGTCATGCACGGCCGGAGCATCGAACTGGCGTCGAATTACAATGTGGACTTGCACGTGCGGAGCAGTTTCTCCGACGGGCCGGGAACGTTGATCGTGAAGGAAACGCGAGACATGGAGGGCATCGTCGTCCGCGGGGCGGCGCTGCGGAAGAATCTGGCGCGGATCGCCCTGCTGGGCGCGCCCGCGGGACCGGCCGTGGCGGCGCGGGTCTTTGCCGAGGTGGCGGCGGCGGCCCTGGTGGTCGATGACATCATCCAGAACCTGCACAGCGGCGACGGGACGATGAACCTGAGTTTCACGGTCGACGCAGCGGACATCGCTGCGGCGCGGGAGGCGGCCCAGCGGCTGGCGCGCGAACTGGGCTTCCGGGCGGCGGAGATCGACCAGGACGTGGCGAAGGTGAGCATCGTGGGCGTGGGGATGCGCTCGCACACCGGCGTGGCCGCGCGAATGTTCGAGGCCCTGCATCGCGCGGGCATCCTGATCGAGAACATCAGCACCAGCGAGATCGTGGTGGGTTGCATCATTCGGCGGGAGGACGGCGAGCGCGCCCTGCGCGCAGTGCATGAGGCGTTCGGGCTGGGCGACGCACCCGCCGATCCGGCCCGTTCCTGAATCCGTCTGCCGTGCGGAGGTCCCTTCTCGAATCGCCGCGCGGCACGGTTGCGTTAGGATCAAGGCATGGATGTCCCTCCGGTCCTGCTGGTGGTCGCGATTGCCATCGTCGTGTTGGCCTTCGCGGCGTATCAGTACTGGGCCGCGGAGCAGCGGCGGCAGGCGCTGGCGGCCTTCGCGGCCGCGGAGGGGCTGGCGTTTGATCGCTCACCGCCGCGGACGATGTTGCAGGGATTCGCCGCGTTCGACCCGTTCACAACGGGCCACAGTCGGCGGGCCGCAAACCTGGTCCACGGCGCGCGGGGCGAGATCGAGTGGGAGTGTTTTGACTACCGCTACACGACCGGGAGCGGCAAGCACCAGCAAACGCACATCGTCGGCGTGGCGGCTGCGCGGGTGGACCTGGCGTTTCCGCGGCTGGAGGTGCGGCCGGAGGGCATTTTCGACAGACTCGCGGCGGCGATCGGTTTCGATGACATCGATTTCGAGTCGGCGGAGTTCAGCCGGCGCTACTACGTAAAATCGGCCGACCGCAAGTTTGCCTACGACCTGATCCACCCGCAGATGATGGAGTATCTTCTGGCCTGTCCGCCGAGAAAATGGCAGGCGACCGGGCCGATGATCGTGTTGACCCGCAGCGCGTACTACTCCCCGGAGGACCTCGGAGCGACGATGAGGATGATCGAGGGCTTCCTCGAGCGGGTGCCGGGGTTTGTCCGTCAGGATATCGGCCTGCGGTCGGCCTGAAGCGGGCGGCGCGGAGAAAGAACGCGGCACATGAACGTTTCACCCGTGCTGATCGTGACGCTGATTGTCCTCGGCGTGCCGGGGCTGTGGTTCATCGTGACGCTGAACCGCTTCGTGCGGCTGCGAAACCTGATCCGCGAGAGTTGGGCCAACGTGGACGTGGCGCTGAAGCGGCGGTACGACCTGATCCCGAACCTGGTCGAGACGGTGCGCGGGTACGCGGCCCACGAGCGCGAGGTGCTGCAACAGGTGACGGAGGCCCGCAACCGCGCGGCGGCCTCGAACGGTCCCGTGCGCGAGCAGGCGGCGGACGAGGAACGGCTGATTGTCTGCGTCAATCAACTGTTGGCGCGGGTGGAGGCCTACCCGCAGTTAAAGGCCAACGAGAACTTTCTCGCCTTGCAGCGCGAACTGGTGAACACCGAGGACCGCATCGCGGCCGCCCGCCGCTTTTACAACGCCAACGTCCGCGAGATGAACACGCTCGTCGACCAGTTTCCCAGCGCGCTGGTCGCACGGGTCATGCGACAGGGGCCGGCCGACTTTTTCGAGGTCGACGACCTGTCCGTGCGCGCCGCGCCGGCCGTGGCCCTGCGATGATGTGCGGCCGGCCGGCGGCCCGTGTCCGACGCGGTCGCGCGAAAGTGCCGCACCGCAAATACGTTTATAGACATAGGACGGCGGGCACCGAAGGTCGGCCCGCATCGGTTACCGCGAGGCGTGCGATGAATCCGCAACGATACACAACGGCCGCTGCGGCGGTCCTCGCGTCGGGCATTCTGCTCTCCGGCGTGGCGGTGGGAGTTCTGCGGGGAGGCGCAGGTTCGTGGTCGGCCGCTCCGGCCGGCGCGATTATCGCGGGGGTTGCGGTGTTGTCCGCGGCGGCGGTGCTGCGGCGCGGCGGAGCGGCGCGCGGCGTTCGGGCGGCGGGGTTGTTGCACGCGGCCGCCTTGTTCGTGGTCGGGCTGATCTTCATACCGCTGCCTGACCGCGCCCACTACATCCCCACCATCGGCGCGGTGACCGGCGTGATCGCGCTCTTTCCGGCCGGCGCTCGGCGCTGTCTGCCCCGCCGCCGTTCCGACGCCTGAGCGGTCCGCCAGCCGGCCGATTCGTCGCGGGCGTCCGTTCGGCGCGTCAGGGGCCGTAACGTATGCTGACGCGCCGTGACACTACCCCCTCGGGCAACACAGCCAAGTGCTCCACCGACCGCAATGGAAGCGACCGTCTGTCCGCTATGCGCGGCGGACGAGGCGGAACCGCTGTTCGTCGGGCGGGACGTTCTGTTCGATTTTCCGGGGGAATTCCCGGTCATGCGCTGTCGGCGATGCGGACTGACGTACAACAACCCGCGCGTGCCTCCGGACGAGATTCACCGCTTTTACGGAGCCGACTACCACGCACATGACGCCATGTCGCCGACGTCTCGCCGGTGCGGCACCGCCGAGACGGCGGTGCCACAGGTGGATCGCCGCCGCCGTGGCGGACGCGCGGCGTGGGACCGCGTCGAGCGTTTCGGCGGCGCGCGGCTGCTGGACGTGGGGTGCGGGGGCGGGTCGTACCTGGCGCGGATGCAGGGCCGCGGGTGGGACGTGCTGGGCGTCGATCCGATGCCGCGGGCGGTGGAGTCGTGCCGGGCGAGCGGCGTGCCGGCGATGCTCGGGACCGTTCCGGGCGTCGACCTGGGCGGGCGTCGGTTCGAACTTTTCACGCTGCGGGCGTCGCTGGCGAATCTGCCCGCGCCGCGGGCGACGCTTGCCGCGCTCCGCGAATACGCCGCGCCTGGGGCGGTGCTGATCGCCAGCGCGTTCAACTCGGACGGCTGGCTGGCGCGCCGCTGCGGGCCGTTGTGGCCGGGCTGGGACCTGCCGCGGCAGTATTGCCACTACGCGCCGCACACGATGCGCCGCCTTCTGGAAACGACGGGCTGGCGGGTGGAGCGCCTCGAATTTCGCCGCAGGCCGAACCTCGCCCGCCGCGCGGCGCGGCTGATGGCCGAGGCGACGGGCCGCCGCATGTGGCGGCTGGCGGCATCTCGGCGGTGGCTGACGAGTCTGATGTCTACCTGTTGTGCCGGGATGCAGCGCGCCGATGAAATCTGCGCCGTCGCCCGCGCCGCCGCCGAGCGTGCTCCGGTTCGGACCGCAAACGTATAGCGGGAATCATGAAAGGGTAAGATGGGTGGGACGGGTACGACCCACCTCGCGCACGTGGGTTGACCGTGCCGATGCCGAGGAGTTGTCCGTCATCGTGCACACGCCCACTCGTGTGGCAAAAAGGTATCGGTCGTCGAGATGTATGATCATTTGTCCGCGGATGGGCCGACGCGCAGGGACCACGTGGCTAGGGCAACTGGCGTGACGACCATCGGGAACACTTCGAGATGGGGCGCGTGGGCTGGTGTCGTTGCGGTCGTCATGCTGCTGGGGGCGTGGGAACTCAGCACGCGGTACTGGTTCGCCGGCGAACTTCTCGGCGTGTGGCTTCAACTTTATCACGGACGATTCAACCTCGGTACCGGGTTCGACGGCACGCTGGGCTGGTGGGTGCGCCCGCTCGGAGACTGGGTCAAGTGAGTCCACCTGGTTTTCGGGCTATGCCTGCCCGAGGCGGGAGTTTCTCGGCTCGGTTTTCGTTTCGTGATCGTACCGGTATGGGTCCCGCTCTGCGGCGTTCTCGCGCTGACCTGCGTCATGGCGAATGCGGCGACACGGAGACGAGATCATCTGACGCTTCCGAATAATCGGCGGAGGTGGCCTTCCGTGCTCGCGGGAAGTCTCTTTATTCTCTGCCTGATCGGTTGGCGAATGAGCACGCGGACGACGGAATGGCTGCCGACGTTGACCCTTTGGGGACAACCGTTCACGATCGGCGTGGGTGACGGGGGCGTAATCGTGTCAAATAATGACCGGTTTGACCTCGAGCAGGGAGTTCGGCTGCAAAGACTCATGGCCAGACTTGATGGGTTGCACTCCACGAAGGAAGAGTTTTGTTCCTTAACGGCGTTTCCCGCAACCTTGATTCTTCCGTTGTGGATCGTTGTCCTCTTTTCCGCGATGTTGACTGCCTTCGTGTTCTGGCGAGGACGCGGCCGGCCGCACAATCATTGCGGGAAATGCGGCTACAACCTGACCGGCAACGTCAGCGGCATCTGCCCGGAGAGCGGGACACCGTGTTCGAAGAGGCCGACGCAGCGCCAACACCCTGACGCTACGAGGCGGTTGGTAGAGCGGTTCGTTCTCGTTGCGCGGTGGGGTGCGCTGGTGCTCCTGGTGGCGCTGGCTATTGAACATCAGGCGGGGCCGTACAACCTCTCGGTTGAAAAGTTTGTGGCCATGCCCGTCCTGGCCGGCATTTCGCTGTTGCTCTGGCTCGGGCCCCTGCGCAGGTGGTGGAAGCAGCGGCGCCGATATCCGCCCGGACATTGCGAGCAGTGCGGCTACAACCTGACGAGAATCGTCAGCGGCATTTGCCCGGAATGCGGGCGGCCGACGACGGCGGATGTGAGCGATTCCCGCGCCGACGACCAATCCCACCCTCGCCTCATGTCCGATACACGCTAGAATCACCCGTTTTCGCCCATCGGCGAACCGGAGCCGCACGGTGGATTCCGCGTTTCTGCGACTGCTGGACGAGCGCGTCGTCATCCTCGACGGGGCGATGGGCACCAGCGTCTATGCGCACAATCTGCCGCTCGAGGACTTCCACGGCCACGAGAACTGCCCCGAGGCCCTGCTCATTTCGCGCCACGACGTGATCGAGGACATCCACGCCTCATTTCTGCGGGTCGGGGCCGACGCGGTCGAGACCAACACCTTCGGCGGAAACAAGATCGTCCTGGCCGAGTTCGGCCTGGCGGATCGGACGTACGAATTCAATAAGACGGCGGCGCAGATCGCGCGGCGGGCGTGCGACGGCTTTTCCACGACGCAGCGCCCGCGGTTCGTCCTCGGGTCGATGGGGCCGGGCACGAAACTGCCGTCGCTGGGGCAGACGACGTTCGCCGTGCTGGAGGACAGTTACGCCGAGCAGGCCCGCGGGCTGATCGACGGCGGGGCCGACGCGCTGATCATCGAGACGTGCCAGGACCTGCTCCAGGCCAAGGCGGCGATCGCCGGGGCGACGCGGGCGATGCAGGAGCAGGGCCGGTCGCTGCCGCTGATCGTACAGGTCACGATCGAGACGACGGGGACGATGCTGGTCGGGACGGAGATCGGCGCGGCGCTGGCGGCGATCGAGGCGTTCCCGCAGGTGCAGGTGATCGGGATGAACTGCGCCACCGGGCCGCAGGAGATGAGCGAGCACATTCGCTTCCTGGGCGGACACTGCACGCGGAAGATCAGCGTCGTGCCGAATGCGGGCCTGCCGCAACTCGTCGACGGCCGGTCGCACTACGCGCTGTCGCCGGCGGAACTGGCGCGGTGGCTGAAGGAGTTCGTCGAGACCGACGGCGTAAACCTCGTCGGCGGATGCTGCGGCACGACGCCCGAACATATTGCGGCGGCGGTCGAGGCGATCGGCTTCCGCGCGCCGTCGCCGCGTCGGCCCGTGTGCGCACCGAGCGTATCCAGTCTCTATCAGCCGGAGGAACTCCGCCAGGACAACAGTTTCCTGATCGTCGGCGAGCGGTGCAACACGAACGGCAGCCGGAAATTCAAACGGCTGCTGCTCGAACAGAACTTCGACGAGATCGTCCAGACCGCCCTTGAACAGCAGGAGGAGGGCTCGCACGTCCTGGACGTTTGCGTCGACTACGTCGGGCGCGACGGCGTTCCGGACATGCAGGCCGTCGTGCGGCGCTTCGCCACCGAGGTCCGCCTGCCGCTGATGCTCGACAGCACGCAGGTCGACGTGCTGGAGGCCGGGCTGCAACTGGCCGGCGGCAAGTGCATTATCAACAGCGTGAACCTGGAGGACGGCGAGGAGAAACTGGCGAAGGTCTGCGGGCTGGCGCGGAAATACGGCGCGGCCGTCGTGGCGCTGACGATCGACGAGGATCCGGTCGAGGCGATGGGCAAGACCGCGGCCCGAAAACTGGAGATAGCGCGGCGGATCTGCGACCTGGCGGTGAACAAGCACGGTCTCCATCCGTCGGACATCCTGTTCGACTGCCTGACGTTTCCGATTACGACCGGCAACGAGGCCGACCGACGGCTCGGCCTGGAGACGCTCGACGGCATCGAGGCCGTCATGCGCGAGATGCCGCAATGCCAGACGATCCTCGGACTGTCGAACATCAGTTTCGGCCTGCAACCCGAGGGACGGCGGGTGCTGAACAGCGTGTATCTGCACCACGCGCGGCAGCGCGGCCTGACGGCGGCCATCGTCCACGCCGCCGGCATCCTGCCCATGAACCGGATCGACGAGGAAGCGCGGGCCGTCGCCGAAGACCTGATCTACGACCTGCGCGGGGCCGCCGGCACGAGCCGCGCCGCGCGGGCACAGGGCGCGGACTATGACCCGCTGCTGGTGCTGAGCACGCTTTTTTCAGAGGCGCCCGCGCCGCCCGAATCGGTCGCGGCGGCGCTGCCGGTCGAAGAGCGGCTGAAGAAGCGGATCATCGACGGCAACCGGGTGGGCCTGGAGAAGGACCTGGAGGAGGCGCGGGCCGGCAAGAGTCTGAAGCCGCTGGACATCATCAACGACATCCTTCTGGAGGGCATGAAGGTCGTCGGGGACCTGTTCGGCGCGGGCAAAATGCAACTGCCTTTCGTGCTCAAGAGCGCCGAGACGATGAAGGCGGCCGTCGCGCACCTCGAGCCGTTCATGGAGAAGGTGTCGGGCGGCGGAAAGGGCACGATCGTTTTGGCGACGGTCAAGGGCGACGTGCACGACATCGGGAAGAACCTGGTGGACATCATCCTGACGAACAACGGCTACACCGTGTTCAACCTGGGCATCAAGCAGCCGATCAACTCGATCGTTGATGCATGGCAGCAGCACTCGGCGGACGCGATCGGGCTGTCGGGGCTGCTGGTCAAGAGCACGCTCGTGATGCGGGAGAACCTGGAGGTGCTCAACGAGCGCGGGCTGTCGCCGCCGGTGATCCTCGGCGGGGCGGCGCTGACGCGGACCTATGTCGAACACGACCTGCGGGCGATCTACGGCGGGCCGCTGGCATATGCGAAGGACTCGTTTGAGGGGCTGTCGCTGATGAACCGGCTCATGGCGGGCGAGGACATCGGGGCGCAGACGCGGCAGGCCGCGCCCACGCGGCCCGCGGCGGCGGAGACGGGCGCGCGGCCCGCGCCGCAGGTTCTGCGGCGCTCGGCCGTGCGGACCGACGTGCCGATCCCGATGCCGCCGTTCTGGGGCTCGCGGGTCATCGAACACATCCCGCTCAAAGCGGTGCTTCCCTACCTGAACGAGGTGATGCTGTTCCAGGTCCAGTGGCAATACAAGAAGGCCGGACGGTCGCAGGAAGCGTTCGACCGCTTCGTCAACGCCGAGGTGCGGCCGATCCTGCATGAACTGGCGGCGCAGTGCGCCCGCGAGCGGACGCTGGTGCCGCAGGCGGTGTACGGATACTGGCCGTGCAACAGCGCGGGCGACGACCTGGTCCTCTACGACCCGGCCGACCCGCAGCGGGAGGCCCAGCGGTTCACCTTCCCCCGGCAGCGGAAGGAACCGTACTGGTGCCTGTCGGATTTCTTCCGGCCGGTCGAATCGGGGCAGCGGGACGTCGTAGGCGTTTCGATTGTGACGGTCGGGCCGCGCGTCAGCGAGGTGGCGCGGGAGTGGTTCGAACAGAACCGGTACCAGGACTATCTGCACCTGCACGGTCTGGGCGTGGAGTGCGCCGAGGCCCTGGCTGAGTACCTGCACAAGCAGGTGCGGATGGAACTGGGCATCAGCGGGTCGGACGCGCGGGACATCCGCAAACTGTTCCAGCAGGGCTACCAGGGCAGCCGCTACTCATTTGGGTATCCGGCGTGCCCCAACCTGGAGGACCAGGCGAAACTGTGGCCGCTGCTCGAGCCGGAGCGGATCCAGGTGTCGCTGAGCGAGGAGTACCAACTGGAACCGGAGCAGAGCACCAGCGCGCTGATCGCGCACCACCCGGAGGCGCGGTATTTCAACGTGCGGTGAGGCGCGGACACAGGCGTCCCCGCCGGCGCCGGATCACGATCCGCCCGGTTCGCGGCACGACTCCCAGAGCAATTCGGCGATGTCCTGCTGCGGCACCTCGGACCGGCCGTGGGCAGCCAGGCCGTCGATCAGCATACGCTGACAGAACGGGCAGGCGGACGCGACCCGGTCCGGACGGGTTTCGAGCAGTTGTTCGGTCCGGGCGACGCTGACGCGGCGGTCGACCGGGAGCCGGCGGCCGCCCTTTTCTTCCTCCTTGAACATCTGCGCTCCGCCCGCGCCGCAGCACATGCCGCGGTCGCGGCTCTCCTGTGGATCAAGCACCACCAGCCCGGGGATGGTGCGCAGCACCTCGCGCGGCGATTCGTAGATGTCGTTATAGCGGCCGAGATAGCACGAGTCGTGAAAGACGACACGGCCGTCGATCCGGTTTTGCGGCCGCAGGCGGCCCTCGCGGACGAGTTGAGCGAGGAAATCGGCGTGATGGATGACCTCGTAGCGTCCCCCGAAGTCGGGATATTCGTTGCGCAGCGTGTTGAAGCAGTGCGGGCACGTGGTGACAATCTTCCGGACGGCCAGCCCGTTGAGCGTCTCGACGTTGGCCTGTGCGAGCATCTGGAAGAGGAACTCGTTGCCCGCGCGGCGGGCGGGGTCTCCCGTGCACTGCTCGGCCTGCCCGAGGATGGCGAAGCGGACTCCGGCGGCCTTCAACAATTGTGCGGTCGCGCGTGCGATCTTGCGGGCCCGGTCGTCGAACGACGGCGAACAGCCGACCCAGAAGAGCACCTCCGCGTCGGGGATCTGCTCGACGGTGGGGACGTCAAGGCCGGTGGTCCACCCGGCGCGGTCCGAGGCGGGAAAGTTCCACGGATTTGAGTTGGTCTCCAGGCCACGGAAGGCGTTCTGGAACTCGGGGGGAAACTCCGACTTTTCCATGACGAGGTTGCGGCGCATGTCGACGATCTTGTCGACGTAGGTGATGAAGACGGGACATTCGGTCTCGCACGCGCGGCAGGTGGTGCAGGCCCACAGGACCTCGGGGGCGATCACGTCCGGGGCGAGGTCGACCGCCGGCGGCGGTCCGTTGCGGCCGATCAGTTCGGCGCGGCGGGCGTACAGGTGGTCGCGCAGGTCCAGCGTCAGGTGTTTGGGCGACAGGAGTTTGCCCGTCTTCGTCGCGGGGCAGAAGTCCGAACAGCGGCCGCACTCCGTGCAGGTGTACAGATCGAGGATCGATTTCCACGAAAGGTGCCCGATCCGGCGGACGCCGAGCGTCTCCTCGCGCTCGATGCGGCCCTCGATGTCGGCGATGGGGCGCAGGCGGCCGCGCGGCGCCAGATCGGAGAAAAAGACGTTGGGGATCGCGGTGATGACGTGAAAGTGCTTCGAGATCGGCAGCAGGTTGAGAAACAGCAGTACGAGCGTCCCATGCGTCCAGAAACCGACGTGCCGCAGGATGTTCAGGGCGCCGTCCGACAGCCCCGCCAGCGCCAACGCCGCCGCCGAACCGGCCGGCTCAACCGCGTGAAACGCGACCGATTCGCCGCCGGCCCGGGTCGCCTGCGCGAGTGACGCGCCGTCGTAAAGCACGTCTGCAAACATCATGGCGGCGATGATGAGCAGGATCAGCAGCCCCTCGAACCCGGTGGACATTCGCCAGGGTTTAACGACGAGCCGGTAGTAGAAAAACACCACCGTCCCCAGCAGTACGAGCACGACGAAGGCATCCTTGAGCACGGAATAGACCATTCCGAGCGGCTGGTGCACGCCGAACACCCAGCCGTCGAAACCCTCGGAGAAACCGCGTCCCCAGAGGATGAGCGTCCGCAACAGCAGTACGACGAAGCCGAGGAAGATGAGTTGATGCGCCAGCCCGGCCCAGCGATAGCGGTGCATCCGTTTCTGGCGGAAGGCGTAGTCGTACACGAGTCGGAGCCGCTCGCCGATCCGGTCGAGCCGGTTCTCCGCCGCGCCGACGCGCATCAGCCGCCACCGTCCCGCGATCTGGACGAAGAACCACCCCCAGAAGCCGGCCAGCAACAGCGCCTGAATGGTCGGATTCATCGGCCCTCGCGTCCGGCGGCTAGTCTTGCGGCCAACGCGGCCGCAACGCCGTCGGCGATGGTACGGGTGCGATGCGGCCGGAGCAATTACCGGTCCTCGCGGCGGGGCGGACCTTGCGCGGCGAAGGGTTGCCGCGGCGGACGCGGCCGAGATAGAATGTGTTGATCCGGGCCTCGGCGTCCAAGCGCGTGACGCGGACGCGATCGGCCCGGCACGGGAGTGAGCCATGACCCGCGCTGTCCGAACTCTCCGTACGTTTCTCAGGGACGAGGACGCGCCCACTGCGACCGAGTACGCCGTGATGTTGGCGCTGATCATCGTGGTTGCCATCGGGGCGGTGACCTTGCTGGGCTCGCGGGTGTCGGCGAGTCTGAGCAACTCGGCGACCGCCGTGGAGCAGGCGACCGGCTCGTAGCGCCCTGCCGCGCGTCGAACGCCGCCGCGGCGATGGCGTACGGATCGACGGGACGCCCGCGTCGTACCGGAATCAATCAGCCGACAACAACCGTTCGATCATCTCCCCCACCAGTTTCGGGTCCGCCCGGCCGCCGGAGAGTTTCATCACCTGGCCGCGCAGAAAGCCCACCGCGGCCTGGCGTTTTTTCGGGTTGGTTTGCGCGTCCTTCACCGCCTGCGGATTCGCCGCAAGGGCCTGTTCGACCCACGCCTGCGTCGCCGATTCATCGCGCACCTGAAGCAGGCCGGCCGCCTCGGCGAGCGCCCGCGGCGGGAGGTCGGCGCCGATCATCTTTTCCGCAACCTGCGCGGCGGCCGTCGCACTGATCGCGCCATCGTCCGTCAGCCGCGCCAGTTCCGCCAGCCGCCCCGCCGAGATGCCCAGCCCGGCCACCGTAACGCCGCGGGCGTTTGCCTGCGCCGCCCAGCATCCGAGGAACTGCCGGGCCAGCACGGCCGGCGGAGCGTCCATTCCGGCGGCCTTTTCGTAGAGGTCGCTGACGGCGCGGTCGGCGGTGAGCGTCGCCGCGTCGGCGGCGCTGAGCCCGTATTGTGAGCGAAAGCGCGCTTCCCGTGCCAGCGGCAGTTCGCCCGCGTCGCGGCGCTGGCGGTCGAGCCAGTCGTCGGCGAACGTGACGGGCACGAGGTCCGGCTCGGGGAAATAGCGGTAGTCGTGTACTTCCTCCTTTCCGCGCTGGAACTCGGTCGTGCCCCGGTCGTCGTCCCAGCCGAGATTCACCCGCCCGACGGACTCCAGCGTGTATCCCGGGTCGGCCCGCCATGCGGCGATCTGTCGGTCGATCTCAAAGGTGATCGCCGCGCGGACGGAACGGAAACTGTTCAGGTTCTTGATCTCGGAGATCGGCGTTCGGACCTCGCGGCCGTCCACCGTGATGGCGGCGTTGACGTTCGGCTCAAAACGCATCTGTCCCTTCTGCATGTTGCCCTCAGAAACGCCGAGCCAGACGACCAGCCGCTGCAACTCAACGGCAAACGCGTACGCTTCTTCCGGCCCGGCGAAGTCCGGCTCAGTAACGATTTCCAGCAGCGGCGTACCGGCCCGGTTAAGGTCCACGCGCGTGTGGTCCAAGCCCTCGTGCAGGTTCTTTCCGGCGTCTTCCTCCAGATGCGCGCGACGGATGCGGATGCGGCGATCTGCGCCGCCGTCGGCGGGCAGATCGAAATGACCGTCCGTCCCGATCGGCTGATCGTACTGGCTGATCTGATAGTTCTTCGGCAGGTCGGGGTAAAAGTAACTCTTACGGTCCCACTTGGTGGAAGGGGCAATTCGGCAGTTCAAAGCCAGGGCCGTTCGCACGGCGAATTCGACCGCCCGGCGATTCAGCACCGGCAACGCGCCGGGCAGCCCCAGGCACACCGGACAGACGCGGCTGTTGGGGGGCGCGCCCGGATCGACCGGACAGGCGCAAAACAACTTCGTCCGCGTCGCCAACTGGACGTGGATTTCCAGCCCGATGATCGGACGAATGTTCGGCTCGCTCATGTCGCCGCCTCGTCTGACAGGGCGCGCCGCAGCATATCCAGGGCGGCGTTGGCTGACCGGGCGCGAATCTCGTCTCGCGACAGCGTTTCGCCCAGGCGCAGTTCCCGCACCGTGCAACCGGCCGCGTCGGCCAGCCCAACGTACACCAGTCCGACGGGCTTTTCTGGCGTCCCGCCGGTCGGTCCGGCGATTCCGGTGATCGACAACGCGAAATCCGCGCCGCCTCGCTCGCGGCATCGTACGGCCATCGCCTCTGCGGCCGCGCGGCTGACGGACCCCTCGCGCCGGATCAGATCGGCCGGCACGCCCAGCAGCCGCATCTTGGCCGCGTTCGAGTAGGCGACGGTGCCCTCCAGAAAGTAATCGCTGCTGCCCGGAACGTCTGTCAGGCGGCGGGCCAGCAGGCCGCCGGTGCACGACTCGGCGACCGCCACCGTCGCCCCGCGCTTTCGGAGCAGGTTTCCGACGGCGGCTGCCAACGTCGTTTCCCCTTCCCCGAAGACGTGTCCGCCGAGCCGGGCGCGAATCTCGCGCCGGGTGGCGTCCAGCGACACATCTGCCTGCTGGGGGCCGGACGCCGTGGCCGAAATCCGCACGCCGATCACCGCCTGGTGCGCGGTGGTGCCGACGGACGGGTTCCGGCCGCGCTGCATCAGGTCGGCCAGGATTTCGCCGACCCGGGCCTCGGGCAGTCCGAAGGTCCAGAGCGTCGCCTGGCGGATGACCCGGCCGCCGCTCCGCGCGGTCAGTCGCGGCAGCACGGCGCGCTCGAACATCTCCCGCATCTCGCCCGGAACGCCGGGCAGCGCGAAGACAACGGCCGACCCGAGCCGCGCTCCAATACCCGGCGCGGTGCCGCGGACATTCTCGAGCGGTTCCGCGCCCCCGGGCAGAAACGCCTGGCGACGGTTGCTCTCGGGCATGACCAGTCCGCGGCGGCGGAAGAACTCCTCGATCGCCGCGAGCGATGGGCCGTGTTCGACGAGCGGTACAGCGAGAACGGCGGCCAGCGCCTCGCGCGTCAGGTCGTCGGCGGTCGGGCCGAGGCCGCCCGAAACGATCAGCAAATCGACCTCCGCCGCGCCGCACCGGATCTCGTCACGAATGCGCTTCTCATCGTCCGGTGCGGCGGCGTGGCCGATCGTCTCGATGCCGATCTCGCCCAGCCGGCGGGAAAGCCACGCGGCGTTGGTGTCGGTCGTCTGTCCGCTCGTCAGTTCAGAACCGACGCTCAGGATGCGCGCCCGCACGAGGCGCATTATAGGGAAAGGGAGGTACACCGGCTGATAGCCGGCGCCACCACGGAATTCAGTCCGCGCGCTGCATCAGGCCGTCGAGCGCCGCCACCGTTTCCCGCCATCGCGGCTCGCCGAGTCGCTGTACGACCTCGTCCGCCTCGACCGCGGCGCGGCGGGCGTTGTAGTCGCGGTAGGCCGCCCGATGGGCCGTGATCAGTGTCGCCGACAGCAGGGCGAACACGAAACAGCAGTCAAGGCAAACCGTCGCACCGCTCTTCCGGGCGCCAGCCCCGCGCCTCCGACCGGCCAGGAATGCTCCCAGCCCGAGCGCGACAGACGATCCGACGAGCAGCGCCGCCGCAAAAAGGTTGGTCCGAACCGTGCGTTCGACCCGTACCCACGCCGATGGTTCGATCATCGGAAGCAGCATGGCAGCGAGCAGAAGAACCCGTGCCGACCAGGACGCCCGCCATGCGGACGGCGTGAGGAGTCCGAGCAGGGCGGCGGCGACCAGCGTCATCACGGGCCAGCGTCCCCACACCGGCGCATCGCGCCAGAATCGAGATGCGACCAGCGTGGCAAACGCTCCGCCCACGAGCAGGGCAAAGAGCCACGCTCGAGGACGCCCGGCCATCGTCTGCCGAACGGTTCCGGTCGCCCCAAGATGATCGGCCGTTACGCCTTCCGTGTCTCGGGCGACGGCGGAAGTCGGATTCGCCTCACCGCTGGGTTCCCGCTTGCGCGGGAATGACGGAGCGGTGTCGCGCGGCAATCGCGGTTCGGTCGGTCGACGCCGCGTCCTCTTCACGGCCAGCCCGCCGACCAGCCGCAGCACGACCCCGGCGGTCGCCGACATCAGGGCAAGCGACGCGGAGAACCATCCGGCCATCCGTCGATACTCGCGCGGCGCGGGCGACGGGGGCGTCGAGACCTCGGTCCAGTCGGTCGGCCCGGCAGCGGCGTCGTGCAGCGCCCGCCGCAATCCATCACGCCAGGCCGCCGCGTCGCGGGCGACCTCCCTATCGACCGTCGGCGATTCGGCAACGACCCGCTGCACGAGGTCCGCGGCGAGCAGGCATGTCGCCATGCGGCGCTCGGAACGAAACAGGTCGGCCGCGAGCCGAAGGGTTCCTTCGCGCAGGGCGCGGGCGTCGTCGCCGCGGCCGGCCGCGTCGAGATCGCGGGCGAAGCGCAGGCATTCATCCGTCAGGAGCGGCAGCACCGTGTAGTGCTGCGCGTCGATGAATCCGCGCGGCGTGAAGCCGTCCTGGACGCTGACGCGTGCGGCCAGCACGGGCGGCAGGCCGTGTCGCTCCAGCACGTCGGCCCAGGCCGACGTCCATTCCGCCGTATAGAGCCGGCTTGCAGCAGGTCTTGGAGCGGAGGACAACGCTTCGCGCGCGGAGGCCCACGCCCCCTCGACGCCGCGTCCGTCCCGGCGTGCGCGGGTGGATTCGATTACGGCAAGGCAGACCTGCGTAACGCGATTATCCAGGTCCGCCGCACAGTTGGCGGCCAAAACGGACGACGGCGGAATCGACTCGAACCGTCCGGCCGCGGCGGCCGCCGCATGACCGATTGCCTGTTGGAATGCGAGGATGCGTCGGCGGTCGGCGATGCGTTCCAGCGCCTCGTTCACGGCGGCGTTGTAGGAGTCCCAGACCCCCCGGCGCGCCAGGGCGGACTGGCGCAGCAATCCATCCACGAGGCCTCCGCGCGACAACAAACCGAATAGAAAAACCGCGCCGCACACCGCGGCGAGCAGCGCGGGCAGGACGATCCGGAGAAGATTCGTACCCGGGCGGTCTTCAATCCCGCGCCGCGCGTCCTTCAGGCGGGCGGTGCGGCGGGGCCGATCGGGACGCGGGGGCATAGGGATGGTGCTCGACCGGCGTATAGTGAAACGGACTGAGCGCCTGCTGCCGGCAGATCTTCACGATCTTGTCGACCAGCGCGGCGTGGTTGTCAATCGTCTCGTGATCGACGCCGGATGTCGTCCAATCCTTCCGCAGAACCTGCCCCATGACCGGCCGTTCGTACCAGTAGTTGTCATACCAGTAGTACGGATGCTCCTCGGCGACGTTGCTGGCGCGCGTACTGACCAGTTCGGTGCCCCACAGGTCGGATTCCGGGTTCCACTGAAGGTGGTTCCAGACCAGCCGGGCGTTGTGCCCGATCGGGATCGGCTCGGCCGGGATGCGGTCCGGCTCCTGGCTGCGGACCCGGTCGGAGTGCGGCCAGTCCTTGTTGAAGGCGTCGACGCTCAGCACGGCCTTGATGAACTTCGTCTTGTGCTCCTGGGCGTAATGGCGGACGACCTGCGTACAGAGGAACGCCCCATGGCCGTGGCCGACGAGGATGGCGTCCTCGTGGGGCCTGGCGTCGATGTCAATGACGATCTTCAACCAGTTGTCGGGCGTGAACACCTCGGCGTTGATCTGCCGGGCGTGCAATGCGTCGCGGATGTCCGCCAGACCGTCGCTCGACTCCTGCGGCGTTCCTTCGATCAGGTACACCCGCGGGCCGGTGTAGGACCAGACCGTGGGCTGGTGGCAGCCGGATGTCACCAGCAACGACGCCAGCACGGCGGAGGGCGCGAGATATCGTGTCATGAATTCTTCCCCCGTTCGCGATTTCCGGACCGCCGGATCAGCCCGTACGGACCGGCGGCAGTGAGTCTATGGACCCTGGTCCGGCGGGGTCAAAGCGTCGGCCGTTTAAATGAGTCGGTCGTGGTTCCGAAAACCCGCGTCCGCTCTCGCGCGTCAAACAAAAAACCGGATCAGGACGATCAGGATTCCGACCGCTCCAAGCGAGGCGCCGACCAGGGATGCGCGGTCGCATTTTTTTCCCTTGGAATTCCGTCGACGCAGTCCGGGCAGGCCGAGAATGATCGCGGCCGGAGAAGCGAACACGGCGCAGGTCGGCAGGAGCCCCGTGATTCCAAGCAGGATGCTCAGCGCGCCGAGCGGCAGCCGCGGAGCCGTGGACCGGATCAGCGCGTCGGCCCCTTCCAGCGTGAACGGTGCGCCACAGGCGGAACACCGGTCGGCATCGGGCGCGCACTGTGCGCCGCACTGCCGGCAGACGATCACCTGGCTTCCGTCCGCCCGACGTGCGATCACCGGGGCCTGCGCCCCGTCCGCTGCGAATGCGTGCAGCGGGCCGGTCGGTACCTCTTCATGGACCGTTCGAGCAACGCCCTGGGCGAGGCCGGTTCGCGGGTCCGCGGCCGGAATGTGCAGCACGCCGCCGCAGGTCGAGCAGCGGCCGGTGCCCCCGGCCCGATCGCCGACGGCTTCGAGGATGGCGGCGCAGCGAGGACAGACAAACGTGAAGCGAAACGGCCGACCGGCGGGGCCGCCGGCAGGCAATAGACTGGCCGTGGCCCGGTCTGCGTCCGGCAGGGGAATGCTGAACTCGGCGTTGCACTGGGCGCAGCGCACCCGCTGACCGGCGAGTTCAGCCGCGCCCTCGACGGCCTGCCCGCATGAGGGGCATTCAAATGCCTCCCGCATGAGTGGGATGATAGGTGTCGGGCCGTCCGCGCTCGAACCGGCGCGGTTTCAGGTGCCGGTAACGAGAGGCGGAGGGACGGTCGTGCCGCCCGCGCCACCGCCGCCGCCAGAAGGAACGTTTCCGGACTGACCGGCGGTCCCGACAAGACGCGTCACGAGCGCGGTGAGGATGCCGAACGGGTTGTACAGGCCGGCGTTTCCGCCCAGGCCCAGCGGCACGACGACGTTCAGGGTAAAGTTGTCGCCGAAGAAACGCAGCAGGTAACAGCCGCCGGACGCGGTCAGGGTTCCGACCAGCAGACAGGAGACCAGCACGAGACGGACGATTCTATTCCTGCGATTCACGCGAGCACCTCGATGTTTGCGGCCGCCGAACCCGGTCGTCGCCGGGTATGCGGCCGAATGCGTACCGGCCGTTATCGGCTTGGAAGGATGCGGGCGTGAGTTTGGAGTAGGCGGGTTGCGTTCAACGCCCCACGCCCGGCCTTGAAAGAGCACGCCAATTGGCGACACCGCACGCTATGCGGGTACGAACGCGGCCTTGACCGCGTGAGAATCACTCCGCGCCAGGAGCGCCCTCAGCGCCGCCCGATAATCGCCCAGCGCGAATCGATGCGTGAGGAGGCCGTCCACCCGCAATCGGCCCGTCCGCATCCACTCGAAGACGACTTCGTAGGTGTGCATCCGCCGGCCGTCGACTTCCTCGATCTGACGGCCGTTGCATCCGACGACGTTTAACTCGGCGAACCAGAGCGGCGTCGTATCGACCACGCTGATCTGCGACGTGCCGACGAGCACGAGCGTGCCGCGGGCCGCCGTCCATTTGAGACAGTCGGTGATGCTGCGGCCGGTCCCGACGCTGTCGTACGTCAGGTCGGCCCCGCCGACGAACGCCTGGTTGCCGAAGCGCGCCGCCAGCCGGCGTCCGCCGACGGCGCGTGCGACGTCGTCGTAACGATCCTCGTGCGTCATCGAGCGAGGATGGACGCGCACATCGTCTGCGCCATGTCTGCGCAGCAGGTCGGCCTGAAACGGATGACGAACCACGCCCACCACGCGGTTTGGGCAGCCCAGCGCCCGGATCGCGGCCGCCAGCCCGACGCCCATGATGCCGCCGCCGTTCAACAGCACCTGCTCGCCGGTCTGCGGCGGACGACGAAGCACGGCGTGAACGGCGCAGGCGAGCGGATCGGTCAGGACGGCGTGTTCGTCCGGGATCTCGTCCGGTACGGCAAACACTTGGCGCTCGTGGGCGACGAACTCCGCGGACCACGATCCGCCGGTCTGCGCGTTGAGACCGATCATCAGGCCGGGCGGCAGTACACCTCGGTCGGTGTTCTCGCAAAGACTGGTCCTTCCAGCGGCACAATGGACACAGACGGGCACGACGCCGCGCGGTCCACAGGAAAGGGCCGGATCGACGCACACCCGCTGTCCCGGACGCCAGCGCGTGACGCGCGACCCGGTCTCGGCGACGACGCACACGTTCTCGTGCCCGAGCACGGCGGGAAACGACGCGAAGCGTTGCAGGAACGTCGCGGGGTGATTTCGTCCGGCCACCAGGGCCAGGTCGGTCCCGCAGATGCCGCCCAGCAGCGTCCGCAGCCGAACCCATTCCGGCCCCGGCAACGCCGGCGGCGAAACCTCGCGCAGCCGCAGGCCCGAAAGCGGGCCTACCGCGGCAGCGCGACGGACCAGTCCGGCCAGTTTGAACAGCGGCCAGCCGACTCGCGGGGGATCGAAGACGAGGGCCTGCATGGCGGGCGTACCTTACCGGCGACGTCCGCACGCGGCGAAACGCCGGCCCGGGCGAATATGTGCAATCGCCCCGCGCCGCCGTACATTACTTCGTCTCGCCGCACGGCCGGGCCGACCCGGCGGGCCACGCAGCCAGACGGGAGGAAGTGCGATGGGTTCCAAGGGCCGTCCCATCACCAACGCCGCCGACCTGAAATCCCTGATCCTCGACGTGCCGGATTACCCCAAACCGGGCATCGTCTTCAAGGACATCACGCCCCTGCTGCGGGATCCTTCAGGCCTTTCGATGGCCGTCGAACTGCTCACGCAGCCCTTCCGCAACGCGCACGTCGACGTGGTCATCGGGGCCGAGTCGCGCGGGTTCATCTTCGGGACGGCCGTGGCCCGGAACCTCTCGGCGGGGTTCGTGCCGATCCGCAAGCCGGGGAAACTGCCGGGCGCAACGCGGAAGGCCGAATACGCGCTGGAGTACGGCACGGACGCGCTCGAGATCCGGACGGACGCCCTGCATCCCGGCGACCGGGTCCTGATGGTCGACGACCTGCTGGCAACCGGCGGGACGATGGCGGCGTGCTGCCAACTCGTGGAATCCCTGCGGGGAGTGATCGTGGGGGTGGCGTTCCTGATCGAACTGGGCTTTCTCCGGGGACGCGAGAGGTTGTCGAAGTATGACCTTTTTTCGGTGGTGCGGTACGATTGATCGCGGCCGCCGCCCGCATCCAACGAGCCGGTCCGCATCCGACGGGCCCCAGGTGTCCATCGGGGGTTCAACCCGCGGTTCCGACCCGAAACGAACGCCTTTGGGGGCCGTTGGATTGGCGGTTGGGGCGCACCGTACGGGCGGCGTACAATAGATGGACTGATGCTTCAGAACCCGCACGGGGTACCTGTCGATCTCCCTCGGCCGGTCGCGCTGTTTCGCAGCCGCGCGCATCCGTGCTCCTACCTGGCTGACCGCAGCGCACGCGACGAATTCGTGATCGACCCGACCGTCGATTCGGTGCGGTATGAGGCCCTGATGCACCGCGGCTTCCGGCGCAGCGGCCGGGTGTTCTATCGTCCCTCGTGTGAGGGCTGCCGGGAATGCGTTCCACTTCGGATTCCGGTGGACCGCTTTGCGCCCAGCCGATCGCAGCGCCGGGTGATGCGTCGCAACCGAGACGTGGTCGTCGACGTCGGCCCGCCGTGCAGCAGTGACGAGAAGCACCGCCTCTTCGTCGCCTATCTGAACGCGGTGCACTCCGGAGGGATGAGCCGCGACCGCGATGATTTCGAGGAGTTGCTCTACTCGTCGTCGATTCAAACCATGGAAATGGTGTATCGGCTCGGCCGGAGAATGATCGGGGTCGGGATCGTCGATGTCTGTCCCACCGGACTGAGCAGCGTCTATTTCTTCTACGATCCGCTATTCGCCGCGCGCAGCCCCGGCGTCTTCTCGGCCTTGTGCGAGTTCGAGGAGTGTCGCCGGCGCGGGCTGCCGTACTGGTACATCGGGTTCTACGTCCGTGAATCGTCCGTGATGAGTTACAAGGCGCAGTACCGCCCGAGCGAGGCCCTCGTGGCCGACGGCGTCTGGAAGCCGCTGTGCGACGCGGCGGAAGGCAGGCCCGAACCATCTGGGCCGCCACGTTGCCCGGCCGGGGCCGTGACCGTGAAGGGACGGGCATCCGTCGGAACGTAACAACCCGGCGCGCCGCTCGCAGGCGCTGCGGACCCTGATCCACAATGTTGGGAGCCCTGCCGCGCAACGTTGGTCTCCACGGAAAGCCCCGGCACGTCCGAAACCGGCTCTCGGCTCAGACCCATCCGATGCGGCTTGTTGTGGCGCTTGCGTTCGTCCTGAGCGGGTGCATTCCCGGCCTCGTCCCGCCGGCACCCCCCTCGGCAGGGCCTTCCCGCACGTCGGTCGCCCTGCAACTCGTCGCCGACGGCCTCGTGGCCCCGGTTGCGCTGGTTCCGCTGCCGGGCGACGGGGGCCGCCTGCTCGTTGCCGATCAGGTCGGCCTGGTTCATCTCGTCGATCCCGGCGGGCCGCAGCCGCTCCATGAGTTTCTCGATCTGACCGACCGCATGGTCTCCGTCGGCATCGACGTGGGCGGAGGGCTGATTTACGACGAGCGCGGCCTGCTCGGGCTCGCGCTGCATCCGAACTACGCCGAAAACGGACGCTTCTTCGTTTTTTACACCGCGCCGCGCGGGCCGGACGTTCCGGAGGACTTCAACGCGGAGACGCACATCTCCGAGTTCCGGGTGTCGGCGTCCAACCCCGATCGCGCCGATCCCGGGTCCGAGCGCATCCTCCTGCGATTCGGAACGCCCGCGATGAACCACAACGGCGGGCCGCTGGCGTTCGGACCGGACGGGTTCCTCTACATCGGCGTGGGCGACGGCGGACACGCCGGCGACGTGGGCGTCGGGCACACGCCGGGCATCGGAAACGCCCAGGACCGGTCGAAACTTCTGGGCAAGATTCTGCGGATCGACGTCGACGGCGCGCTGCCCTACGAGGTGCCGCCCGACAATCCGTTCGCCGCCGACCCGGCCGCTCGCCCGGAAATCTGGGCCACGGGGTTTCGGAATCCGTGGCGCCTGTCGTTCGACGAAGTGACCGGACGGCTCTTCGTCGGCGACGTGGGACAGGGACTGTTCGAGGAGGTCAACCTTGTCGCGCGCGGCGGCAACTACGGCTGGAACCGCCGCGAAGGCCTTCACTGTTTCGACCCGGACAGCCCGAACGCGCCGCCCGCGGATTGTCCGGCCGTCGGACCCGGCGGCGAGCCGCTGCTCAATCCGATCCTCGAATATCCGCACGAAGCGGGGGCGGGCGCGCCGGCCGGAATCGCGGTGATCGGCGGGTTCGTATATCGTGGCACCGGGCTGTCGGAACTGGTCGGGCGTTACGTCTTCGCCGACTGGAGCCGCAGGTTCGTCGCGCCCGACGGCAGTCTGTTCGTCACGGCCGAGGACTCGCAGGGCCGGTGGACGATGTCGGAGTTGAACATCGCCGGTGCCCCGAACGGCCGGGTGGGGCGATACATCCTCGCCCTCGGGCAGGACCGGGCGGGCCAGTTGTACCTGTTGACCAGCGACCGCTTCGGCCCCAGCGGGCGTACGGGTCGGGTCTTTCGGATCGTGGCGCCGGGTTGATAGAGGGGCGCGATGATTAGTTCGTTCACACGATCGGGGTCGTTCCGGGCGGCGGCCGCGCTGTTCGCCGCCTGGTCCCCGTCCGCGTGCCAGACCGGATTTCCCACGCCGCCGACGATGGCGCCGCCCGCCGCCCCCGGCACCCCGCCGCCGGGGACTCCGGTGTCCTTTTCGACCCAGATACAGCCGATATTCGACGCCCGGTGCATTGACTGCCATCGCACCGGCGGGCTGGCCGACTTCAGCGGGATCCGGATGCGGCTGACCGCGGGCCAGTCCCGGGCTTCGCTCGTGAACCAGGCCAGCGCGCAGCGCGCGGACCTGACGCTCGTGGTCCCCGGCGACGCGTCGAACAGTCTGCTGTGGCAGAAAGTCGCGCTGGCCGCGCCGCCGGTCGGCGCGCGGATGCCGCTGCTCTCCCTGCCCCTTCCCGCCGCGCAGATCGATCTCATCCGCGACTGGATCAATGCCGGTGCACCCGACAACTGACCGTCACAAACGAATGTCGCACCCTCCGGAAGAACGTGTTGTGCATCGCCCCGCGCGGGTACTGGACGTGGGCAACTGCACGCCCGACCACGCCGCCATCCGGACGATGCTGCGGGATCGTTTCGACGTTCGGGTCGAGCGGGTGATGTTCGTGGCCGAGGCCCTCGAGCGGATGCGGGCCGAGCGATTCGATCTGGTGCTGGTCAACCGCGTCATCTTCGACGACGGCAGCGACGGGCTCGCCTTGCACCGGGCGGCCCGGGAGAACGCCGCGCTGGCCGCCATGCCGATCATGCTCGTCAGCGATTACCCGCAGGCCCAGGCGGCTTCGGTGGCCGCCGGGGGCGTGCCGGGCTTCGGCAAATCCACCCTCGACGATCCCGAGACGATCGAGCGGCTCGCCCGGTTCCTGCCGCGGTCCGCGGACGTTACACCCAGCCGCGCAACTTGCACGCCTCGGCCACCCGCGTGACGGCCACCATGTAGGCCGCCAGCCGCATGTGGATCTTTGCGCCCTGCTGCGTCTTGTGGACGGCGTGGAACGCATCGGTCATCTTCCGGTCGAGTTGGCGATGCACGTCCTCCAGCGCCCAGTAGTAGTTGTAGGTATTCTGGACCTGTTCGAAGTAACTAACCGTCACGCCCCCGCTGTTGGCCAGGAAGTCGGGCAGGACCATCACTCCCTTGCGGAACAGGATGTCGTCGGCCTCCGGCGTGGTCGGTCCGTTTGCCAGTTCGCACAGGATCTTCGCCTGAATCTTGTCGGCATTCCGCTCGGTGATGACGCCCTCGAGCGCTGCCGGGTACAGGATGTCGACATCCAGTTCGAGGAGTTCGTCGTTCCCCAACGGCCGCGTGCCGGGGAAGTCCTTGACCTGCCCGGTCTCCAGTTTGTATTGCACGATCTGCGCCGGATCGATCCCGCCGCGGTTGATGACGCCGCCGCGCGAGTCCGAGACTGCGATCAGTTTCCCGCCTCCCAGAATCTCGCGATGCAGCGTGGCTGCAAACTGGCCCGCATTGCCGAAGCCCTGGATGGCGTAGGCGCAGCGGCTGGGGTCGATGCCGCGGACCTTCGCGGCCTCGCGCACGCAATAGACGCCGCCGCGGGCGGTCGCGTCGTTGCGGCCCTGCGAGCCGCCCAGGGCCAGGGGCTTGCCGGTAATCACCCCCGGGTGGCTGTGGCCGACGATGTGCTCGTACTCGTCCATCATCCAGGCCATGATCTGCGGCGTGGTGTACACGTCGGGCGCGGGCACGTCCCGATGAACGCCTAGTTCGCGCGCCACGGCCCGTACCCACGCCCGGGCCAGCCGCTCCTTTTCGCCCTCCGACATCTCCTTGGGGTTGCACGTCACGCCGCCCTTGCCGCCGCCCAGCGGCAGGTCGACCACGGCCGTCTTCCACGTCATCCACGCCGCCAGGGCGCGGACGGTGTCGATCGTCTCGTCCGGATGCCAGCGGATGCCGCCCTTGTTCGGCCCGCGGGCGTCGTTGTATTGGACGCGATAGGCGTGGAATATCTTCGTGCGGCCGTTGTCCATCTTCACGGGAAGAGTGAAGTGATACTCACGCATCGGCCAGCGAAGTAATTCGTGGGTGGCCTCGTCGAGGCCCAGTTTGCGTGCGGCCTCGTCCAACTGGGCCTGCGCGATCTGAAACGGGTTGTATTCCGCCACGATGACCTGACCTCCTTATTCGACGGGGCTGCCCGCCGCGAGCACAAGATTCGGTACGGGCTTGGTCATTGTCCGCCCGTGATCAACCGCGGTCAATTCCGGGTCGGGAAACACCGTGGTGCGCGGCCGTCAGGTCAGCGACCGCTCCATGCAGCGCGTGCCGGGAATGGAATGATCGCCGTAGGGCCGGGCGTCCACGAACCCCAGCGACTCATAGAGCCGATTCGCGGCCGCCATCGAGGACAGCGTATCGAGTTTCATCAGCCGGTAGCCCGCGGCCCGTGCCTCGTCGATGATCCGCTCGGCCAAACGCCTGCCGACACCCGTACCGCGATACTCGGGCCTCACGTACAGCCGCTTCATCTCGCACACGTCCTGTCCGATCCGCCGCAGCGCGACGCACCCGATCGCGCGCCCGTCCTCCCGCGCGAGCACGAGCCGGCCGTCCGGCGGCGCGTATCGGCCCGGCAGCCCGGCCAGTTCGTCATCGAAGCCCTGGAACGACAGGTCTAGCCCAAGTTCCTCTGCGTACTCGACGAACAGGCGGCGCGCGGCCTCCAGATCCTCAGGCCCGTCGGCGGGGCAAAATTCCAGCACCGCCGGATTGTCCCGCCGGTCTTCCGCGGAATCAAAAAAAACCGGCGGTGCGATTCTCCCCGCGACGGGGGGCGATAGAATCGGGGATCGGCGCCGCCGCGCCGCCGGAAATCGATCGCTTCGCGCGGAGACTCCGTCATGCTCGGCCAACTCTTCCTTCCCGAGATCGAGGAACTGATCGAGGCCCGCGACTTCGTCGCCCTGCGCGACCTGCTCGCGGACCTCGAACCACCCGATATTGCCGATCTGTTCGCGGACCTTCCGCCCGAGCGCGTGGCGGTCATCTTCCGCCTCCTGCCGCGCGAGACCGCGACGGCCGTCTTCGGTTACCTGCCGGTCGACATGCAGGAGTCGATGCTCCGCGCCCTGGGCCAGGAACAGGTGGCCGCCGTGCTCAACGACATGGCCCCGGACGACCGGACCGCGCTGCTCGAAGAACTTCCGGGCGAGGTCGCGCAACGGCTGATCGGCCTTCTGACGGCCGAGGAACGCCGCGTCGCCGTCACGCTGCTGGGCTACCCCGAAGAATCGATCGGACGATTGATGACGCCCGACTACGTGGCCGTCCGCAAGGACTGGACCATCGCGCAGGTCTTCACGCACATGCGCCAGGTCGGGCACGACAAAGAGACGCTCAACGTTGTCTATGTCGCCGACGATCGCGGGCGGCTGATTGACGACCTCCGGCTGCGCGAGGTCGTGTTGGCCGACCCCGACGCCCGCGTCGCCGACATCATGAACGAACAGTTCGTCGCCCTTTCCGTGAACGACGACCAGGAGGAAGCCGTCCGCGCCTTCAAAAAATATGACCGCAGCGCCCTGCCGGTCGTGGATTCGGCCGGGACGCTGGTCGGCATCGTGACGGTCGACGACGTGCTCGACGTGGCCGAGCAGGAAGAGACCGAAGACGTTCAGAAGATGGCCGCCGTGCAGGCCCTCGACGCACCGTACCTCGAGACCGGCTTCTTCACGATGGTCCGCAAGCGGGGGACGTGGCTGTCGGTTCTGTTCCTGGGTGAGACGCTGACCGCGTCGGCCATGAGCCACTTCGAGCACGAGATCGCCGCCGCCGTGGTGCTGACCCTGTTTGTGCCGCTCATCATCTCGAGCGGGGGGAACAGCGGCTCGCAGGCCTCCACGCTCATCATCCGTGCGATGGCCCTGGGCGAAGTCACGCTCGGCGACTGGTGGCGGATCATCCGCCGCGAGATCGCGGGCGGATTCATGCTGGGGGCGCTACTGGGCCTGGTCGGTCTGCTGCGGATTCAGTTGTGGCACCGGTTCGGCTGGGCGGACTATACCGATTACTACTACCTTGTGGGTTTCTGTGTGGCGGCCGCGCTGCTCGGCGTGGTGCTGTGGGGCACGGTGGTCGGCAGCATGTTGCCGTTCATCCTGCGGCGCTTCGGACTGGACCCGGCGACGAGTTCGGCCCCGTTCGTGGCTACCCTCGTCGACGTAAGCGGATTGATGATCTATTTCTACAGCGCGGCCATGATCCTGCGCGGCACGCTCCTGTGACCGGAACCGGGCGAGCGTCGAAGGCCACGCCGGCCGCTTTGAAGGTACGCGATCGGCTGTAACATGCGGCCGTGCCGCACGCCGTCGACGTTCTCGGTTCGCTTAGCATCGTCATCCCGGCGTACAACGCCGCGCGGCACCTCGCCGCCACGGTCGGAGAAGTTCGCCGGTATCTGGGGGACCAGTCGCTTCCGCACGAGATCGTGGTCGTTGATGACGGAAGCCGCGACCGCACCGCCGAAATCGCCGCCGCATTGCCCGACGTCACGCTACTTCGCTTTCCCGCCAATCGTGGCAAGGGCGCGGCCGTGCGGACAGGCCTGCTGGCCGCACGCCGGGACTGGGTCCTCTTCATGGATGCCGACAACTCCACCCGCATCATACATCTGGAGCGCTTTGTCCGGTCGGCCGGCGACGCGGATGTGCTGATCGCCTCGCGGCGGCTGGAGGAATCGCGGATCGTCCGCCCGCAGCCGGCGTTTCGACAGTGGCTCGGTCGTACTTTTCCCGCCATCGTCCGCGCCGTGGCACTTCCGGAAATCCGTGACACGCAATGCGGGTTCAAGTTGTTCCGCCGGCCCGTCGCGCACGCGCTGGCGGCGCGGCAGACGGTCGAACGATTCTGTTTCGACGTGGAACTGCTGCTGATCGCCCGCGCCCAGGGGTATCGGGTCGTTGAGGTCCCCATTAACTGGGACAACCCGACCGACAGCACGTTGAGCGTCTTTCCCGACGCCCCGCGGATGCTCTGGGACCTGATGCGGATCACCTGGCGAGATCGTATCGGAGGTTACCGGGAAACCGGGTAGGGTCGGACCCGCGGGTCGAAAAACCCGCGCCGGCTTGACCGGCGAGGATGCCGCCCGCCCCTCTGCGCCTGTTGCATTTCGCCGCGGCGGCGACCACACTCTCCGCTCGCGGTTTGTCGCGGCCGGCGTCACGCCGACCGGTGGACGCCACGCGGACGCAGTCCGCCGGAAGTTGCGATGAGAAACGACCGTCCCGCCGCCCCGGCCGAAGCCGTCGAGCACACGCCCTACGTACCGCCGGACCGCGATCTGTCCGAGATCGGTTTTACGCCCGTGGCCGTCGGCGCGGTGCTGGGGATCATCTTCGGCGCTTCTTCGCTTTATCTCGTGCTCAAAGTAGGCATGACCGTCTCGGCCTCGATCCCGATCGCCGTGCTGTCGATCACGCTGTTTCGCGTTTTCTCGCCGCTGCTCGGGCGACGCGCGAGCATCCTCGAAAACAACATGGTCCAGACGACCGGCTCGGCCGGAGAATCGATCGCCTTCGGCGTCGGCGTGACGATGCCCGCGCTGCTGATCCTCGGGTACAACCTCGAACTCGCGCGGGTCATGCTCGTGGCCGTGCTCGGCGGGCTGCTGGGCGTGCTGATGATGATCCCGCTTCGGCGGGTGTTCGTTGTGCGCCAGCACGGCCGACTGAAATACCCCGAGGGCGTCGCGTGCGCCGACGTCCTCATTGTCGGCGAGAAGGGCGGGGCATCGGCGCGTACGGTATTCGTCGGTTTCGGCGTCGCGTTTTTCTATCACATCCTTATGAAGTTGTTCGGCCTGTGGAAGGAGATTCCGCTGGCCCTGCTGGACACGATCCGCGGCCGGGCGTTTTTCAAGGGCGGCTCGGTCGCGCTGGAGGCGTCGCCCGCGCTGCTCGGCGTCGGCTACGTCATCGGTCCGCGGGTCGCGTGCATCATGGTCGGCGGCGGGATTCTGGCCTCGTGGGTCCTGACGCCCCTGATCAAACTGTTCGGCGAGGGCCTGACCGAACCGCTCTATCCTTCCGAAAAACTCATCCGCGACATGACCGTGGGCGAAATCTGGCACGACTACGTGCTCTACATCGGCGCGGGCGCGGTGGCCGCCGGCGGCATCATCAGCATGGCCCAGGCCCTGCCCATGATCGTCGGCTCAATCCGCGCCGGCCTGCGCGACCTGTCGGCGCGGAATGCGGCCGGGAAAGGCGCGGCGCGCGTGCAACTGCGTACCGAGCGCGATCTGTCGATGCGCGTCGTGCTGTTCGGCTGTCTGGCGCTGATCCTCGCCATCTCCGTCGCGCCCATGCTCAACATGAACCCGCTCGGGGCGGTGCTCATCGTCATCTTCGGCTTCCTGTTCGTCACCGTGTCGGCCCGGCTTACGGGCGAAATCGGCTCCTCCTCCAATCCCATCTCCGGCATGACGGTCGCGACGCTGCTGATGACCTGCCTCATCTTCGTCCTGATCGGCTGGACCGGCGAAGTCTACCGGCTGACGGCCCTGTCCATCGCGGGGATCGTCTGCATCGCGTCGTCGAACGGCGGGACCGTGGCGCAATGCCTCAAGACGGGCTTCCTGGTCGGGGCGACGCCCAGCCGCCAGCAGGTCGGCATTCTCGTCGGCGCGCTGACCTCGGCCCTGGTAATCGGCGCCACGCTGCTGCTGCTGAACGACGCCGCCACCGTCTACTCCAACGATGAAAAGAACATACCCGCCGTTACGGTCGACCCCTCGACCCTCGCCAACAAGCCCCGCGAGCGGGTGGCCGGACCCTACGCTCAATCGGATACCCAGGATTACCTCGTCCTCCACGCCCGGGCGGGCGAGATACCCGGCGTGCCCGCGGGTAAATACCTCGTCGACGACGACGGCCAACTCCGCTACCTCGTCGATCCCGGGATCAACGGCCGGCTGAAGACTCGCGACGACGGGACCAAAGTCGACAAATACACCGCGCCCAAGGCCGCTCTGATGGCGTTTATCGTCGACGGCATCCTCACGCAAAAACTTCCGTGGGGACTGGTGCTGCTGGGCGTGGCCATCGCCATCGTGCTGGAACTGGCCGGCGTTCCCTCGTTGCCGTTCGCCGTGGGTGTCTATCTTCCGCTCTCCACCTCCATGCCCATTTTCGTCGGTGGCATGACGAGGGCCCTGGCGGACCGGTACGTCGGGCGATCGGCCGCCGAGTCGGAAATGAGCCCCGGCGTCCTGATGTCATCCGGCTACATCGCCGGCGGGTCGATCGCGGGAATCGTTGTTGCGTTCATGCAACTGTCGCCCGACCTTTTTCAGCGGCTGAACTACGGCGAGCGGCTGCTGGGTCCACTGGCAAGCAGCGACTCGTTCGCGCTGCTGCCGTTCTTGGCGTTGACTCTGGTGCTGTTCCTGGTAGCGGTGGAGCGGCTCATAAGGCCGCCGCGCGCCTCACCGGCCTGAGGCCGCCGAAGGCGCTTAAACTTCAGTCAAGGAGTCCAGTCGTGAATCGCCCGGTTTGCTGCCTCATTCTCATCGGACAGTGTTTCGCCAGTTTGGCGCCCGCGGGGGCCGACGAGGGCATGTGGCCCCTCAATCGCCCGCCGACCCGGGTGCTCAAACAACGCCACGGCTTCGAGCCGACGCCGCCATGGCTGGAGCACCTCCAGAAATCCTGCGTCCGTATCGGCGGCGGCGGGTCCGGCTCACTCGTCTCGGCCGACGGACTGGTGATGACCAACCACCACGTCGGCTCCGACATGATCGAGAAACTGAGCACGGCGGAGCGCAACCTGCTCAAGACGGGCTTCCACGCCGCCGGACGCGAGGACGAACTCCGCTGCCCGGACCTGGAAGTCAAGGTCCTGTGGACCATCGAGGACGTGACTGAACGCGTTACGTCCGTAGCGGCGCAGAAAATGTCCGCCGCCGAGGCCCTCGCGGCCAGACGGGCGCGGATGAGCGAGATCGAATCCGAGACCGAGAAGAAGACGGGCCTGTCGTGCGAAGTCGTGACGCTTTACCACGGGGCGCGCTATCACCTTTACGGTTACCGCCGCTACACCGATGTTCGGCTGGTCTTCGCGCCGGAGGAACAGATCGCTTTTTTCGGCGGCGACGTGGATAACTTCGAGTTCCCGCGCTTCAACCTCGACGTCTGCTTCTTGCGCGTCTACGACGGCGGTAAGCCGCTCCGCTGCGAACACTATCTGAAATGGTCGAAGACCGGCGCGTCCGACGGCGACCTCGCTCTCGTCGCGGGGCATCCGGCCCGGACCCAGCGGCTGTTCACGCTCGATCACGTCCGCTTCCTGCGCGACGTGGAGACGCCTTCGATCCTGGCGCGGCTGTGGCGACGCGAGGTCCAGTTGCACACGTTCGCCGCCCGCAGCGAGGAATACGCCCGCATCGCCAACCAGGACGTCCGCGGCGTCGAGAACAGCCGCAAGGCGTTCACCGGCATCCTCGCCGGCCTGCATGATCCCAAAATCATCCAGGCCAAGGTCGAATTTGAACGGATCATTCGTACCCTCATTGAAGCCGACGAGGAGCGCCGCGCGAAATGGGGCGACGCGTGGGACCGGCTTGCGGCCGCGCACCGCGCGTACCGCGAGTTCTACCTCCGCCACTCCGCGCTGGAGGGCCGACGCTCCGCTCTGCGTTCGGACCTGCTGGCCATCGGCCGCCACCTCGTCCGCCTCGCCGAGGAGAAGCCGAAGCCCAGCGGCGCGCGGCTGCGCGAATACGCCGACTCCAACCTGAAATCGATCGAACTGGAACTCTATTCCCCAGCCCCCATTTACCCGGACCTGGAGATGTTTCGCATCGCGTCCGGCCTGTCCTATTTGGCGGAGCAGTTCGGCGGAGATGATCCGCTGGTCGTGACGGCCCTGGGGGGCAAGTCCCCGCGGGCCCGGGCCGAGGAATTCGTCCGCGGCACGAAACTGGCGGACGTTGAAGTCCGCAAGGCGCTGGCGGCCGGCGGTTCGGATGCCGTGGCTTCGTCCGACGATCCGATTATCCGCTTCGTCGCCGCGGTCGACCCGGTGGCCCGGCGGCTCCGCAAGCGCCACGAGGACGAGGTCGAAAGCGTCGAGCGCGACGCCTATGCCCGCATCGCCGCAGCCCTGTTCGCCGTTCAGGGGGAGGACACCTACCCGGACGCCACCTTCACGCTGCGGCTGTCGTTCGGGCCGATCCGCGGCTACCGTGAGGGCGACCGCGACGTCGCGCCATTCACCACGTTGGCCGGGCTGTACGAACGCCACGCCCAGCGCGGCGGCGTCCGGCCCTTCGAACTGCCAACGCGCTGGAGGGAGCGCAAGGACAAACTCCGGCTCGACACGCCGTTCAACTTCGTCTGCACCGCCGACATCATCGGCGGTAACTCCGGCAGCCCCGTCGTCAACCGCGCGGGCGAAGTCATCGGCCTGGTCTTCGACGGCAACATCCATTCGCTCGTGTGGGACATCGCTTACACCGACGAGAAGGCCCGCTGCGTCTCGGTCGATGCGCGGGCGATCATCGAGGCCCTGCGCCGCGTGTACGACGCCGGCGATCTGGCCGACGAACTGCTGCGAGAATGACTCCGCTGGGGCTTTCCGACGCCGCGTTCCTCGCTAATCTACTCCGCCGATGACGCAGACGCCCTCGGATGCTTCTCCGATTCAACGCGGGGGGCTGGTGCGCAATCGGAACTTCGTCCTTTTGTGGTGCGCCTACGGCATTTCGGCGCTCGGCGATCACCTCTCGGAAATGGGCCTGCTCAAACTCCAGGAGGCCCTCGCCGCCGGCGTCACCGATGCCACGCGCCGCCAGGCGGTGATGACTTTTGTCTTCATGTTTCCCTTCTTCGCAATCGGACCGGTCTGCGGCTGGATCGCCGACCGGCTGCCGCGCAAGTGGATCATGGTCTCCGCCGACGTCGTCCGGGCCGTGCTCATGGTCGAAATCCTGCCGGTGCTTCTGCTGCTTCACCGCCGGTTCTATCCGTCGCACGGGCCGGATGAGCCGCTGCCGATGGTCATCGCCGTCCTGCCGCTGGCGGCTGTGGGCGTCTTTGCGGCCGCCTTCTCGCCCGCCCGCAGCGCACTGCTGCCGACGCTCATCCGCCCCGACCAACTCGTCCGCGCCAACGCCCTGACCAGCGGCCTGGGCATGATCGCGACGATCGCGTCGGCGGTGTTGGGCGGCTACCTCGTCGAAACCGTCGGCGTCCGCTGGAACTTCCGGATCGACGGGCTGACCTTCGTTCTCAGTGCGGCGCTGCTGCTGTTCCTCCGTCCGCCGCGGCAGGCCCATTCGGCCGCCCCCGCCGAACAGGGCCTTTCCGCTCTGGCAGACGGCTTCCGATACGTCCACCGACATCGCCGCGTCGCGGAGATCATCGCCGTCTCGGCCGTTCTCTGGACCGGAGCGGCCGTCTTTCGCAGCGTGATTCCCGCCCTGGTCCGCGACGTGTTCGGCGGCACGTACGCCGACGTTGGCCTGTACCAGGGGCTCCTCGGAGTGGGGATGGTGGTCGGCGCGATCCTGCTGACGCTGCTGGGCGACTCGCTGCGGAGCGAACTGGCTCTTTCGTGGTCGCTCAAGTTTGCAGGGCTGGCGGGTTTTCTCCTCGCGCTGGGCATCTGGGGCGGCTGGGGGCGACCGGTCTGCGGAGCGGCCATCGTTTCAGTCGGCGTCTTCGGCGCGGGCATCCAGGTCAGCGTCATGGCCCTGTTGCAACGCATGGTGCCGAACTACGTCCGCGGGCGGGTCTTCGGCGTCCACGATCTGGCCAGCATCGGCGGCCTGCTGGCGGTGACCGGACTCTTGGGTATCCCGGAGTGGCCGGCCATCGACCGACACATCGCCTGGATCACGGCCGCGACCTCCGTCCTGCTGTTGGGAACGGGCCTCACGGCGACGACGATCCGGCTGACGCGCGGGCGGTTCGGCCGGGCGATCACGTTCTGGAAGAACGCCAATGAGTTTTACTGTCGCTTCTGGCATCGCGTCCGACGCGACGGCATCTGCACCGTGCCGGCCGGCGGTCCCGTCATCGTCGCCGCCAATCACCACAGCAGTCTCGATCCCTTTCTGCTGACCGCCGCTTCGCCGAACCGATACGTCGGCTTCCTGATCGCGCGCGAGTTCGCCCGCATTCCGATCTTCCGCCGGCTGGTCGAGATGGTCGAGTGCGTGCCGGTCAACCGCAGCGGTGTCGACACGGCCTCGGTCCGCGCCGCGCTGCGGCACCTCGAAGCCGGCCGCGCCCTCGGCATCTTCCCGCAGGGACGCATCCAGCGCCCGGACGAGCCGCCGCAGATCCAGGACGGCATCGGCCTGCTCGCGCTGCGCAGCGGTGCGGTGGTCGTCCCGGCCTACATCTCGGGGACACGCTACAGCGACAGCGTCGTGGTCCCGTTCCTGAGAAGGCAGCGTGCCCGCGTCCGCTTCGGCCGGCCGGTCGACCTGTCCCGCTGGGCCGGCCGCGACAAGGAACGGGAGGCGTACCGCGAAGTGGCCGAGGAGATCGCCCGCTGCATCTTCGCCTTGCGGCCGCCGGATTTGACGCCGTAGCGCCGCACTTTGACGCCGCGCGGTCATTCACGCGAGCGCGGGAATCCAGTCCGTGCCCTCGACAGCCGTCGCGGCGTCCGATGCAATCTCCAGCGCAAGGGGTCCTGTCGTGCGATGGAAATACCTGATCACCGGCGCGGGCGGCCAACTGGGCAGCGTCCTCGCCGTCCGTCTGCACGACGCGGGAAAGCGAGTCGTCGGGGTCGTCTCGGCTGCCGGACCGCGGCCGCCGCGATGCCACGTGCATCCCCTTGACCTTTGCCGTGCCGACGCCACGAGCGACTGGGTGCGATCGGCCCGGCCGGCCTGCATCATCCACACCGCCGCGATCACGAACGTCAACGCCTGTCACTCCGATCCGGCCGACGCGCGGGCGAACAACGTCGACGCGACCCTGCGCCTGGTCGAACTCGCGGCCGAACGCCGCGCCCGATTCGTGTTCACCTCGACGGACCTGGTGTTTGACGGCCGCCGCGGCGGATACGAAGAGTCGGACGAGGCCGCTCCGCTGTCCGTCTACGGGCGTACCAAGTTGGAGGCCGAGAAGATCGTCCGCGGCTACGAACGGGGCGCGGTGGTCCGGCTTCCGTTGATGTACGGCCTGCCGGCGGTGGACCGCCCGACGACGTTCCGGTCACAACTCGACGCGCTGCGCCGAGGAGCGGAACTCCGGCTATTTCACGACGAGTGCCGGTCGCCGCTCTGGCTGGACGACGCCGTCGATGCGCTCGACGCGGTCGCCCGGAGCGACTACGTCGGTCTGCTGCACGCCGGCGGACCGCAGCGGCTGAGCCGGCTGGAAATGGGTCTGCTCGCCGCGCGGGCGCTTGGCGTGTCGGAGCGCAACATTGTCTCCATCTCGCAGGGCGAGATGCCAACCGATGAGCCGCGACCGCCGGACGTGAGTCTTTCCTCCGCCCGGTTTCGCGCGGTCCTCGGCCGCGAACCCGGCCGCCCGATGTCGGAGGCGCTGCCCCGGATCGCCGCGGTGTTCTTGCGCGAGCGGCCGGTCGCACCGTCGTAACCGTAACGCAGACGGATCGCGTGCGGTCTTCGGCCCTCGCTGTCGCTTCGGGCTAGTGAAATGTTGCGCGCTCCGGGCTGGTGCAATGCCGCGCGCTTCGGGTTTGGGTGATGCCGCGAGTGTCGGACCGGCGCGATCCTGGCGCGTTGCGAGGAATAAGCCCGTTTCGCAAAACCAGCCCGACGCGCCAGCAAGGGCGATTGGCTCGCAAGCACGATCGTGCCGCCCGTTCGCTCCGCCCGACGATTTCCGGTACGCTCCGCTAGGATTCGCACGGGTTTTGAAGGTCTTGCCCGTGCGGCCGCCGAGTTCCGGACCGCAGAACCGTGGAACTCCAAGGTGTTTTTCTAGACATGTACGGCACGCTCACCGGCGGCGACCGCGCGGCAGTCGAATCGGTCTGCGCCCGGGTCGTCGCCGATCACGCATTGCCGCTGAGCGCCGGTGATCTCGCCGTCGAATGGGGGACGCGGTTCTTCGACGCGATCGAGCGCGCCAACGGCCCGGCCTTCGAGACGCTGTTTGACATCGAGCGGCATACGCTGGCCGAAACGATGGTCGCGCACGGCGTCCGGCTCGATCCGGGTCCGTACGCCGACGCCCTGCGTACCTACTGGGCGTGCCCGCCGCTGCACGCCGAGGTCCGGCAGGCCCTGGCCCGCCTGCCGTTGCCGGTGTGCATCGTTTCAAATGCCGACCGCGACGATCTCGCCGCCGCACTCGCGCATCACGGGATGGACCATCTGCCCTTTGTTACCTCCCAATGCGCCCGCTCGTACAAGCCCGACCCCGAAGTCTTCCGCTTCGCCCTGCGACGCATGGGCTGGGACCCGCGGCGCGTCCTGCACGTCGGCGACTCGCTGCACAGCGACGTGGGCGGGGCGCGGCCGCTCGGTCTGCGCACCGGCTGGCTCTGCCGGGAGCACCGCATCCATGACGTCGGCGAGGCCAAGCCGGACCACACCTTCGGCGACCTCGACGAACTGGCGGACTGGCTGGCCTGTGTTCCCGGCGCCCACGGGTGACCGTCGCCGCTATACTGCCCGCCGCCGAAGGGGCCGTTGCCGCGGGCAGCGGTGGTCGTCCCGTTTGCGGAATTCCGCAGAGTCGTCGGACGCTACGGCGACGCGACGAGTCACCCGATGGAATTGCTCGAATCCCGCGTTCAGCCATCCGACCCGGCCTTTCAGGCGAACCGACAGCGCCTGGAGGCGCTCGTCGCCGAACTGCGGGAGCGCGGCGCGGCCGTTCGCCAGGGCGGCGGTCCGGCCGCCGTTGAGCGACACGTTTCGCGCGGCAAACTGTTCGTCCGCGACCGCATCGAGCGGCTGATCGACTCCGGCTCGCCCTTTCTCGAACTCAGCCCGCTGGCCGCGTGGGACATGTACGACGGCGACGCACCGGGCGCGGGCATCGTCACCGGCATCGGCCGCGTCGAAGGGACCGAGTGCGTCCTCGTCGCCAACGACGCGACCGTCAAGGGCGGCACCTACTATCCCATCACGGTCAAGAAGCACCTCCGCGCCCAGGAGATTGCCCAGGAGAACCATCTGCCCTGCATCTACCTGGTTGACTCCGGCGGCGCGTTCCTCCCGCTGCAGGCCGAGGTCTTTCCCGATCGGGATCATTTCGGCCGCATCTTCTACAACCAGGCCCGCATGTCCGCGCTCGGCATTCCGCAGATCGCGGTCGTACTCGGGTCATGCACGGCCGGCGGCGCGTACGTCCCGGCCATGAGCGACGAGAGCGTCATTGTCCGAAAGCAGGGGACGATCTTTCTCGGCGGTCCGCCGCTGGTGAAGGCGGCGACGGGGGAGGACGTGTCCGCCGAGGACCTCGGCGGGGCGGACGTTCACTGCCGCACCTCGGGCGTCACGGACCACTACGCCGCCGACGACGAGGACGCCCTGCTCATCGCCCGCAGCATCGTCGCCCATCTCAACCGCACGCATCGCGCGCCACTGGCGACGCGCCCGCCCGAGGAGCCGCGCTACGACCCGAAGGAGGTTTACGGCATCATCCCCGCGGACATCCGCAAGCCCTACGACGTGCGCGAGGTGATCGCACGGATCGTCGACGGCAGCCGGTTTCATGAGTTCAAGGCGCTGTACGGCGCGACACTGGTCTGCGGTTTCGCGCACCTCTGGGGCTACCCGGTCGGCGTGCTGGCGAACAACGGCGTGCTGTTCTCCGAAAGCGCCCTGAAGGGGACGCATTTCGTCGAGTTGTGCGGCCAGCGCGGCGTGCCGATCGTCTTCCTCCAGAACATCACCGGTTTCATGGTGGGGCGGACGTTCGAGTCCGGCGGCATCGCCAAGGACGGGGCCAAGTTGGTCGCCGCCGTCGCCAACGCCGCCGTGCCGAAATTCACCGTCATCATCGGCAACTCGTTCGGCGCGGGGAACTACGGCATGTGCGGCCGGGCGTACCAGCCGCGCTTCCTGTGGATGTGGCCGAATGCCCGAATCTCGGTCATGGGCGGCGAGCAGGCGGCCAACGTGCTGCTGACCGTCAAGAAGGATCAGATCGCCGGCGGCGGCGCAAAGCCCATGACGCCGAAGGAAGAGCAGGAGTTCATGCGTCCCACGCTCGAAAAATATGACGCCGAGGGCAGCGCCTATTACAGCACCGCCCGGCTCTGGGACGACGGCATCATCGACCCGGCCAACACGCGGATGGTCCTGGGGCTGGGGATCGCCGCGTCGCTGAACGCGCCGTTCCCGCCGCGGCGCGCCAGCGTGTTTAGAATGTAGGAACGACCATGATCGACCTGATCGAGAAAAACCGCGAGGCCATCGCCGACCTGTGCCGGCGTTTCCACGTTGCGCGGCTGGAGGTGTTCGGTTCGGCGGTGGACGGCACGTTCGACCCGGCCCGCAGCGACGTCGATTTTCTGGTGGAATTCCAGCGCGGTATGGACCTTGGACCGTGGCTGGCTCATTACCAGGATTTCAAGGCCGCGCTCGAGACCCTTCTGCGGCGCGGGGTGGACCTCGTCATGCCCGGTGCCATGCGAAACCCTTATTTTGTCACCGACGTCAATCGTACGCGGCGGTTGCTCTATGCGGCCTAAGACGCCGAAGTATCTTGAGGATATTCGCGACGCGGCGGCGTTCGTTCGCGGAGCCGTGCGAGGGAAAACGCTCGACGAGTACCGCGCAGACCGATTGCTCCGCCAGGCCGTGGAACGGAACTTTGAGATCATCGGCGAGGCGATCGGCCGAATCGCGAAGAGCGATCCAGAGGCGGCCGCGCACATCGGAGACTACCGCCGCATCATCGGCTTTCGGAACGTCTTGAGCCACGGGTACGACCTGATCGATGACGATCAGGTGTAGCGGGTCATCCAGAACGAATTGCCGATACTGGAACGCCAAACGGCGGCCCTGCTCGGCAGAGCGGAAGAAAACGCGTAAGCGACATGCCTCCCGGCAGGATGCCATCCGGCATCCGTCGGGCGCGGGTATCACCGGCGGCTGCGCCGCGCTCGCTTGCAACTGTTGTCCACGCAGTGTGAAGAATCCGGAACACCCTTCTATGGGCTGCTGTTGGCCGGCTGCGGCATTTTCTCGTCGAGCGTTCGAAGCCACTCGGCCGGCGCATCCTCGAGCCGCCGTGACTGAACAGTGTACGAGGGATCAGGCACAAAAACGAACACTACGAGACTCGTCGGCAGGGTCCAGGCGCTGTAATGTAAGGCCCAAGGTCCGACGTTTAACGATTCCGAAGCGCGAATGTTGACAGGTCCTCCACCGCGCTGAACATCCGCCGCTGATGTCCCACCGTGGCTCCGGTGCGACCAACGATAATGGGGCGATAGGCCCTGTGGACGATAGAACTGAATAACCGTAACTCCTTGCTTTCCTCGGACCTCGTAAACGCAATTCAGTCGGAGTGGGTACCACGTAGCAGGATACCGTGGCGACCACGACCCCGCCCACGGGCGCAGTACTACGGAAACCCTTATTGGCAAATGTTGAACCAGTGCTGGGAAGGATGCAGGCGTGGTGAAGAGCGTCAGTAATAGCGCAATCCGGCGAAACTTTCCGGCCTGTCGGGAGCGCGCGACTCTTCGCCTGCCAAGGCCGAACGGCACGACTCCAGCCGGTTCGAATCCTGACCCGCACTCGGGGCAACGCGGGTCGATCAGTCCGCGAAGTGGGTACCCACACCGCAGACATCGCAATTCTTCCGGCAGAACCGATTCCGCGACGGCGATATGGATCACGCGTCCGACCGGCCGGCCGTACAACAGAAGCGCCGCGATCAGATAAGCCGCGACGCTCGCCGTGCTCGTATGGATCACACCGCAGAATGTGTATTGCTGTCCCCATTCGAACCATTCGACGATTGACAAAGCGAAAGCGCAAATCGGAGCCGCCCAGAATGCGGCCCTGCTGCCATCCGCCCATAGGCGGACAAGGTCCAACCTTGGTCGGACGTCCGTCCAATACGGCGGCCAACCCAGGCGCGCAAAGAGCGCAAACACCAGCGCAAAGGTCAAACTGTACAGCGTGCCTGGAACCAGCGTTGCTAGTGCGCCTGACAGAACGATACCCATCAGGATGTCATTCCAGTCCGTAGCCGGGGCGACCCCTCCGAGGTCATCCCGATCGAATGGAATTGGGAATTCTGCCCACCGGCCGAGCATCCAGTGGAATTGTACCGAAATCCACCGCATGTGTGAGTTTTCAAGGGCCGTAATCACCAACAGGGACACGGCCCCGCTCAGAAAGAGGTATCCGAACCCGCGCAGGATTTGCGTTACCCGATGACGTGGCCGGGCGTCGTTCATGGTGAGACCGATTTTACCGCGCCGGCTCCGGCCGCACTCGTCGCGTTTCGCCCCCCCGGCATTCCGTGTTTATAATGCAGGGCGGCATGATCGACCTGATCGAGAGAAACCGCGAGGCCATCGCCGATCTGTGCCGGCGTTTCCACGTTGCGCGGCTGGAGGTATTCGGCTCGGCGGCGGATGGGACGTTCGACCCGGCCCGCAGCGACCTGGACTTCCTCGTCGAGTTTCAGCCGCTCGAACCCGGTCCGCTGGCCGATGCCTATTTCGGCCTGCTCAGCGAGTTGAAACGACTTTTAAGGCGCGATGTTGAACTGGTTACCCCGAAAGCCGTCCGCAATCCTTACTTTTTGCGCGGAATAAACGCCGCGCGCCGGGCGCTCTATGCCGCATGACCTAGCCAAACTGCTCGAAGATATCCGCAACGCCGCCGGTTTCATCATCGGTCTCAAGCGTGGACGCACCTGGGCGGAATATGAGCGCGACCGCGTAATGAGCGCGGCCGTTGAGCGTTGTTTCATCATCTTTGGCGAGGCATTCCATCGTTTGAATCGCCTTGATCCGACGGCCGCAACGGGGCTAGCAAGTATCCGCAGATCATCGGCTTTCGCAACATCGTGGTGCAGGGCTACGACGTGCTGGAACACGCCATCGTCTGGGGCATCATCCAGAATGAGTTGCCGCGGCTCCTCCAGCGGGTCACGGCCATGCTGAGCGATCGACGGGCTTGTAAATGACCATGAACCACGAAGCAACTATTCGAGTGTCCGCCTCCGGGCAGACGGCCCAAATAATTCTGAGCCGCTCCGACGTGCACAACGCCTTTAACGATGAAATGATCGCGGAACTGACGGCCGCAATTTCCGACCTCGGCGGGCGCGACGGCGTTCGCGCCGTCGTGGTCTCCGGCGCGGGCAAGTCCTTTTGCGCCGGGGCCGACGTGAACTGGATGAAGCGCATGGTTGGCTACTCCCTTGAGGAGAACGTCGCCGACGCCAAGACCCTCGCGAACATGCTCCGCGCGATCCGCGACTGCCCCCTGCCCGTCATTGCCTCCGTTCACGGCAACTGCCTCGGAGGAGGCGTCGGCCTCGTCGCGGCCGCGGACATGGCCGTAGCCCTCGAATCGGCCGTGTTCGGCCTGACCGAGGCGCGGCTCGGCATCATCCCGGCGGTGATTTCGCCGTTCCTGCTGCGCAAGATCGGTCCGGGTCACGCCCGGCGTTATTTTCTGACGGCCGAACGCTATGGCGCGGCCGAGGCCCACCGTATCGGCCTCGTTTCGCACGTGGCTGCGACGCCGGCCGACGCCGAAACGTGGATCGGGCAGGTCGTCGGCGAGATTGCGCTGAACGGCCCGCAGGCCGTCGCCGCCGCGAAGGCCTTGATCGACAAGGTGCTGGGCTGTCCTTCGTCGGACGTGGCCGACCTGACCAGCCGACTCATCGCCGAGCGGCGCGTCTCGCCCGAGGGCCAGGAGGGACTGAACTCATTCTTGCAGAAGCGCAGGCCGGACTGGGTGTCATCTTCGAGATCGCCATGACCCCGACAGGACGGCGTTGCCGAAGCAAAGGCCGAAGGTATTCGTTAGTCGCGGTCGTGCCGCCGTTCGAGTTTCGCGCTCCATTTGCGTCATTTGATTGACGTTTCGTTCCGGGCCGTTGTGTGATGTTCAAGAAAGTCCTGATCGCCAACCGCGGCGAGATCGCCGTCCGGATCGCGCAGACCCTTCGTGAGATGGGCATCGGCGTGGTCGCCGTCTATTCCGAACCGGACCGGGCCGCGCCGCACGTTGCCGCCGCCGACGAGGCCTGGCCGCTGGAGGGGCAGGTCCCCGCCGACACCTACCTCCGCGCTGACAAGATCATCGCCATCGCCCGCGAACGCGGCGCAGACGCGATTCATCCCGGCTACGGCTTTCTTGCGGAGAACGCCGAGTTCGCCTCGGCCTGCCGCGACGCGCGGATCGCCTTCATCGGCCCGCCGCCCGAGGTCATCCGCGCCGCCGGCGACAAGATCAACGCCCGCCGCGTCGCCACCGACGCCGGGGTGCCCGTCGTGCCGGGCTGGACCGGTTCACGGGACGCCGGGCGCGATGCGGTGCGGACCGAAGCGGAGCGCATCGGCTATCCGCTGTTGGTCAAGGCCGCGGCCGGCGGAGGCGGGCGCGGGATGCGCCGCGCCAATTCCGCGGCCGAACTCAACGCCGCGCTCGACGCCGCAGCCCGCGAGGCCCGCGCCGCGTTTGGCGACGACCGGCTCTTTCTCGAACGTTGCATCGAGCGCCCGCGTCACGTCGAGATCCAGGTTTTTGGCGACGGGCACGGCGGGCTGGTCCACCTTTTTGAGCGCGATTGCTCGGTCCAGCGGCGGTATCAGAAGGTCATTGAAGAGACGCCCAGCCCCGCCTCCAGCCCGGACCTTCGCGCCGCGATGGCCGACGCGGCCCTGCGCGTCAGCCGCGCCCTGCGCTACGTCAACGCCGGGACGGTCGAGTTCCTGGTGGACGAGGGCGGCCGGTTCTACTTTCTCGAGATCAACACCCGCCTCCAAGTCGAGCATCCCGTGACCGAGATGACCCTCGGGTGCGACCTCGTGCGGGCGCAGGTGCTGGTCGCCGCGGGGCAGCCGCTTCCGTTTGCGCAGGAAGACCTCCTGCCGCGCGGCCACGCGATCGAGTTCCGCATCTGCGCGGAAGACCCGGCCGCGGACTTCCGCCCCTGTACGGGCGTGGTGCGCCGGTTTCGGCCGCCGCTGGGTCCGGGCATCCGCGTCGACGCGGGCATCGTCGAGGGAACGGCGGTCACGCCGCATTACGACGCCCTGCTGGCCAAGGTCATCGTCCGCGGCCCGGATCGTCCCACGGCCCTGGCCCGTGCCCGCCGCGCGCTCGACGAGTTCGTCCTGCTGGGCGTCACGCACAACGTGGGCTTCCTGCGCCGCGTTCTGGACCATCCGGACTTCGCCGCCGGCCGAGTTCACACCCATTTTCTCGCGGACAATCCCATCACGACCTCAAACGGATACTTGCCCGACGAGGCCCTCGTCATTGCTGCGTGGGCCGCGCTCCGGCGCAATTCGTCGGGCCACCGCAACGAATGCATCGGCGACCGCGCACCGAATGAGACCGACGGTCCGTGGGACGCCGCGGGTGCGTGGAGGACGCTCTGATGCCTTCGGTACCGCTGCGCCCGGACGGCGCCGAACACTCCATCGAGGTCGAATTGCAACCGTCCGGCGACGACGGCGCCTTCGCCGCACGGGTCGCGGACCGCCGGCTCGACGTGACCATCGTGGCGGACGGACCGGACTCGGGGTTTCTCCTTTGCGACGGCGGTGTGCGCCGCTTTTTTCTGGCCGCCGACGGTTCGATAATTCACGTCTGGATCGCCGGCCGGACCTGCCGCATCGAGACCCTGGCCGGTCGCCGTGCCGGCCGTTCCGCGCGCCCCCCGGTCGCCGACTCCGGCGAAGTCATCGCTCCCATGCCCGGGACGATCCAACAGGTCTTCGTCCGCCCGGGCGACCGCGTCGAGGTTCACCAGCCGCTGCTTGTCATGGTCTCGATGAAGATGGAACTCACCGTCGCCGCCGGCCGCGCCGGGCGCGTGCGGACCGTCGAGTGCCAGGAAGGGCGCCTGGTCGACATGGGACAGATCCTCGTGCGCATCGAGGAATCCGATGCATCCTGAGCCGTCGCTGCCGGCCCGCGTGACGGTCGTCGAGGTCGGTCCGCGCGACGGCCTTCAAAACGAGGCCCATCCCGTCCCGGCCTCCGACAAGATCGAATTCATCCGTCGTCTCGCCGAGGCGGGCCTGCGCCAGATCGAGGCCACCTCCTTCGTCAGCCCGAAGCGCATCCCCCAACTCGCCGACGCCGAACAGGTCGCGGCTGCATTGCCCGCGGCGACCGGCGCCCTGTATTCCGCGCTCGTTCCGAATATGCAGGGCCTGGCCCGCGCGCTGAACGCCGGCCTCCGCCGAGTCGCCGTCTTTACCGCCGCGTCGGAGACCTTTACGCACAAGAACATCGGCATGTCGATTGAAGAGTCGCTCCGCACCTTCGGCGAGGTCATCACCGAGACCCGCAGGCAGGGCGTTTCCGTCCGCGCCTACGTGTCCACCGCCTGGATTTGCCCCTACGAGGGCGACGTCCGTCCCGAATGCGTCCGCGATCTCGCCCGCCGCCTGCTCGATCTGGGTGCTGATGAGATATCCCTGGGCGATACCATCGGGGCGGCGGCGCCGCGAGAGGTCCTCCGGCTGCTCGCCGTCGTCCGGCACGCCGTTTCGCTCGACCGGATCGCGCTGCATTTCCACGACACATACGGGACCGCCGCTGCCAACGTCTATGCCGGGCTGACAGCCGGCGTGACCGTCTTCGACTCCAGCGCGGGCGGGCTGGGCGGCTGCCCCTACGCGCCCGGAGCATCCGGCAACCTGGCGACCGAAGACCTGCTGTACTTGCTGCATCGAATGGGAGTCGAGACCGGCGTCTCGCTGGAACGAGTGGCCGCGGCATCGTTGGCACTGGAACGGGTCCTGGGCCGGCCGCTGCCGTCGCGCCAACTCGCCCGACTGCGATCGCAGACCCCGCAGACGCCGGCTTCCTGATGGGGATCAGGCCGCGGTCATCCGAACGACCAGCCGGCCGGCGAAATAGAGCATGAGCAGCCCCGTCGCAGCCCGCGTGCCGATATCCCAGGCCGGCGTGGCGAACCGCGCTCCGAATCGCAGCGCGATGCACAGCACGAGAACCCAGGTCAGCGCCCCGCCCACTACCGCCCCCGCATAAACCAGCGAGCCGATCGTTCCGAGTTGCTCGACGGCCCGCTGGCCGATGACGCCGACCCAGAATGCCACGTTCCACGGACTGGTCAGGGCCATGGCCAGACCGAGCAGGAAGCCGCCGCGAATTCCGCCCGCGCTCAGCAGTTTGAAGGGCCGCGGCGCGGATCGGTCGTGAGCGGTCCCCGGCGTTTTCGTCTTTTCACGGTGGGTACGCCACGCCCGCGCCGCACCGGAGAGAAACAACCACGCCAGCGCCAGCAGCAGGGTGCCGCTGACGGCCGCCATCACCCATCGAAACCACGCCACATGCGCCAGAAACCCCAGCCCCGACGTGACTCCCAGCGCCCAGAGAAAGTCGCCCGAACATGCGCCCACCCCCACGGACGCAGCGGACCCGAAGCGGCCCGTCGCGATCCCGCGGCGGATCATCTCCGCATTGATGGGCCCCGGAGGCCATGCGACCGACCATCCGGCGACAAACCCCTGGGCCACCAGGACGGGGATTGGAACGCCCGGCGTCATCCGGCGGCATCGTAACGCGGTCTCGATACGGGGCCGACAATCACCGCTCCCCTGCGGCGTCGCTCCGTAAGGGGTGCGGCGCGCTCGCCTCCGTCGCGAACCGCAGGAACCGGGAGACCGTGGCGACCTTCCGACGGCCCAGCCCCCTCACGGCGGTCAATGACTCGAGGTCTGGAAACACAACCGGGTCCCCATACGCCTCCCGCGCGGCATCTCGGTACGCGACAATTCGCCGAGCCAGGGACTGGCCAAGTCCCGGCAGCCGGGCCAACTCCCACCACGCCGCCTCGTTAGGATCAAGCCGCCCCAGGAGCGGGGCGACCGGGCTCATCCCAGGCCGATCGGTGGGTCGCATGCGGACCGCCGCAGCGACGACGATCAGGAGGAGTCCGAGAATTACGAGTTGGCGGGTTCGTTCGGGATTGGATTGCATCAGTTTCTGTTTCACTGCATCCGTTTGTGCGGCAAATAGTTATAAGCAGTAGCCGGAGCAATCCAAATGGTGGATGCCCTTAGAACCGGCCGGGCAGTCGGTGGTCCACCGGATTACGCCGGGAACGCTAACCATGAGGGGAAGGGCGTGTCTAGACCTATTCAGTCGCGCTGAATTCTCGAACCGTAATTGGTCGGAACGTATTGCAGCAGAAGGTGCGACCGTTAGAATCCCCGCCTTTTCGCGGCTGGATTGAAAGAGCACGACCATCGCCAACCAGGACCCGCCGAACCAAGACGTATTTCGGACTCGATGAGAGGAGTTTCTAAGACCATGTCGCGAGCAATCAGCGCGCCGGCCATAGCCCGGACGATGATTCGACCAGAGACCCCCACGCGCCGCGCACGGTGGGACGCTCCGGCCAAGGGCGCCATCCTGATGGTGGCCGCCGTGCTCCTGGCCCTTTCGATCGGTTCCGGCGCGCTGTGGGCCACGGTCCGCGACTGGTCCAGCACCCGCCTGGCGATGACCTTCTTCCTGACCGCTACCGTCTACGCGCTTATCTACTACTCGGCGATGGTGTGGCGCGTGGCGTTGTGGCTGCGCTACCGCCCCATGGAATCCGTGTCGGACGAGGAACTTCCGAGAATCACGGTTGTCATACCGGCCTACAACGAGGGGCCGCTGGTCCGCCAGGCCATTCTCTCCGTCGGGAAGAACCGCTACCCCAGCGACAAACTCCAGATGATCTGCATCGACGACGGCAGCACGGACGACACGTGGGAGCACATGTCGGCGGCGGTGGCCCAACTCGGTCCCGACGCAAACGTGCTGCTGCTGCGCCAGCCCCGGAACCAGGGCAAGCGTGTGGCGCTCTACCACGGGTTCCGCCGCGCGACGGGCGACGTGTTCGTCACGTGCGACTCGGATGCGGTCCTGGCGCCGGATGCGCTGCGCAACGGCGTCTCGCCGCTGGTGCGCGACCCGAGGATCGGCGCGGTCGCCGGCTGCGTCGAGGTGCTGAACCCCTACGAATCGCTTGTGACGCGGTTCCTGAGGGGCACGTTTTCGCTGTCGTTCAAGTTCGTCCGTGCCTACCAGAGCGAGTTCCGCGGCGTCTATTGCACGCCGGGGGCGATGTCCATCTTCCGGGCCGAGATCGTGCGCAAAGTCGCCGACGAATGGGTCAACGAAACCTTCCTCGGCGCGCGGTGCACCAACGGCGAAGATCGGCACATGACCAACCTGGTCCTGCGCGACGGGTGGCTGACCGCCTACCAGCAGAACGCCGTCGTCCGCGCGCGGATGCCGACAACCTACAAGGGTCTGTGCGGCATGTTTCTCCGCTGGGCGCGGAGCAATTTCCGCGAGACGATCTTCCTCTGCCGTTACCTCTTCAAGCCCTTCCGGAGGGATTATCTCGGGGCGTTCCGCCTCAATATGCTGCTGATGTTGTCGACCCTGATCGTCCCCTATTTTCTCATCGCGAACAGTTGGATCCTGACCGCCACCAACCAGATCTACGCCCTGCGCCACGCGGGACTGATCGTCCTCTACGCCCTGACCATGGCCGCCGTCTATTACCGAAACGAGCGCGACAGCGACTGGATTTGGCTGCTTTTCTACAAGGTCTACTGGGTCATCGGCCTGTCGTGGATCTGGCCCTACGCGATCTTCACCTGTCGCCGCGGCGGATGGCTGACGCGCAACACCGGCGCGGACCGCCCCGCGCAGCCGTTCGCGACGCCGGCCATGCTCCTGTCCACCGGGCCGATTTCGACCGAAGAACTCCGCCCGATCCCGGTTCCAGTGGCCGCATCCCTTCCCGTTTCGGCTTCCGCTCCCGTCCCACACGCGGCGTGAGGCGGCCGATCGTCACGGCGGTCGCCGGCTCCGCCGCTGTGACGTAGAATCGGCCCGATGTCCGAGCCGTCCGCGGGTGGCCTGCGCGCCGAGGCGCCAAGTTCGCCACCGGCCATCGTCGTCGCCATTCCCTGCTTTAATGAAGCGCCCTCGATCGAGCGCGTCGTGGCGGCATTCCGCCGCGAACTGCCGGCCGCGACGATCCTGGTCGTAGATAATCACTCGTCCGATGAGACCGCCGCCCGCGCCCGGGCCGCCGGGGCCGAGATCATCTCCGAGCGCAAACAGGGCAAGGGCCATGCCGTCCGGGCCGTCTTTCAGCGCGTCGACGCGGATTTTTACGTCCTGGTCGACGGCGACGGGACTTACGAACCCGCCTCCGTCCACGCATTGCTCGCGCCGGTGCTGGCCGGCGAGGCGGACATGGCGGTCGGACGGCGCGTGGCCGGCGACCCGCGCACGGCGTGGCGACCGATGCATGTGTTCGGCAACGGGCTGGTGAACCGCCTGATCCACACGCTGTTTGGGGCGCGGCTGACGGACATCATGTCGGGCTATCGTGCGTTTTCGCGCGAGGTGGTGCGCCGGACGCCGCTCGTATCGCGCGGATTTGAGATCGAGACCGAACTGACGGTACAGGCCCTGGCCGCCGACCTTGTCATCGTCGAACAGGAGACGCCCTACTACGCCCGCCTTCCCGACAGCCCCTCCAAACTCCGCACCTTTCGCGACGGCACGCGCATCCTCTGGACCATTCTGTCGCTGTTCATGGCCTTCAAGCCGCTCACCTTTTTCGGCGCCATCGGCCTGTCGGCGGCGGCGACCGGGCTGTCGCTACTTCGACCCGTACCGCGGGCCGGCCTGCTGTTCGTTCTAGGCGGGTTGGGCCTGATCCTGCTGGGACTCGTATTGACCAACATCAACAATCGCGTGATGGCCCTGATGAGTCTGATGACCCGCGGACGCCTCGCGGAGCGTGACAACCGTTGCGTCGTCGATCCACGGGCAAAGGATTCAACACAGCAGAGCGCGAAGCGCCTTTGAGGCGGTGGATCAGCGTCGCCGGTCCCGCCGATTATCCGGTCTTGCGGATGCGCCGAACCGAGCGGCGGCCCAGAGCGGCACAGCCAAGCAGCGACAGGAGGATCGTCGCTGGCTCCGGCAGGACCTCCACGCGATCGAGGCCGAAATCCCCAATAATGGGGTCGGGGTTGGAGATGTAGGGGGCGAGGTCGTGGCGGAAGAGTAATCGCTCCGAGCTCTGAAGCGCGTCGAGGAACGTTCCCGACCCGCGGACGCGAGTCCAGTTCGCTTCGTTAAAGCCAACCGTGTACTGTTGCCAGCCGTTGCTGGGTGGATCCCAGCCGACGGTGTATTGCCACATGTTGCCGAGCGCCTGCCCGAACGCAATGTGGATTTCCAGCGGATCGTCATTCCCGATGTCGCTGAGCCAGAATGAAAACCCCGTCACTCCGGCCGCCAACAGATCGCCCGTTACGGCTGGATTGTCCGACGCCACGCCCAAATGGAATTGAAACGGCTGCTCGACGCGCAGCCAGCCGTCCGCCGGTCCACCCACGCCGCCCGACGGCTCCCAAGTCAACTGCGACCCGGACACGTTGAAGATGTGGTCGGCGGTGGTGAAATCCTCGACGAACCCCGGAATCTGGCCTGAGGCCACCGCGGGAATGCCGATCATCAATGCCGCCGTTGCGATGGCAGCGCGCCAACTGGACATGCCTCAGTCTCCTCCCGCCTCTGCTCCTCGAACCATGGATTATACCGGAAGGAGGCCGGTCAAGGCAAGGGGTTGACCGCTCCGGTTTCGGCCCATAATCCATTCGCGGGCCCCGTCGGTCCTGCGCCGGCCCCGCGAAGGCGTGGAGACCCTTCTGGCGGCCAGGCGGGCGGGGGGATGGAATCACGGACGCTGAGATGCGTTATCCCGTTTTCGACCTACCGTGGCTGGGCGGGGGGACGCTGATCGCGGCCGTCGCCGTCCTCCACGTCTATATCGCGCATTTCGCCGTCGGGGCGGGGATATTCTTCGCCGTGGCCGAGACCATCGGACGCCGTCGCCGCGACGCTCTGCTGCTGCGCTTCCTGCGGGACTTCAGCCGCTTCTTCATTTACCTCGCATTCGTGCTCGGAGCGGTCAGCGGCGTGGGCATCTGGTTCTGCATCTCGATGGTCTCGCCCCGCGCCACCTCGCTGCTCATCCACCAGTTCGTCTGGGGCTGGGCGACCGAGTGGGTCCTGTTCCTGGTCGAAATCGTCGCGGGCTACGTCTATTACTACACGTGGGACCGCCTCGACGCCCGACGCCACCTGATTGTCGCCTGGATTTACGCTGTCGCCGCGTGGCTGAGTCTGGCCGTCATCAACGGCATTATCACGTTCATGCTAACGCCGGGCCGCTGGGCGGAACTGCGCGCGGCGGGCGACTGGGACGCGGCGTTCTGGGCCGGGTTCTTCAACCCGACCTACTGGCCGAGTTTGGTCCTGCGGACGATCTCGTCGCTGGCGCTGGCGGGGATTCTGGTCTGCGTCGCGGTGAACCTGGCCCGGGGCTACGGGCGCGAGGAGCGCATTCGCGTCATCCATGCCGCGTCGTACTTCATGCTGCCGCTGGTGCTGATGGCGCCCGTGGGCTGGTGGTATTTCCGCCACGTCCCGGCCGATGCCCGCGGCCTGCCGTTCGGAGGGGCCGTCGCGATGAGTCTTCTTTTCGCTTTTGCCGCCGCGTGCAGCGTCCTGATCGCCGTTTATGCGTGGTTCGCGCTGTTGCGGGCACGAGGTTACGTCGGTCTGCCGACCGCGCTCCTGCTGGCGGCGCTGGCCTTCATGGCCACCGGGGCGGTCGAGTACGTCCGCGAGGGCATCCGCAAGCCCTACCTCGTCCGGGGTTATCTCTGGTCCAACGGCATCGCCGACCGACCGGCCGAGGTCGCGCGCCTGCGGACCGAAGGGATCCTCGCGTCCGCGCCTTGGATTGCCCCCCCGGAGCGGATGGCCGGGGCCGACCTGCGGACGCGCGGCGGATGGGTCTTCCAGGCCCAGTGCAGCCAGTGTCACACGATCGACGGCGTGAACGGCGTCCGGCCGCTGGTGCACCGCTGGCCGCCCGAACTGATCCGCATGGGGCTGGACCATCTTGACAGACTCAAGGGCTTCATGCCGCCCTTCGTCGGCACCGAGGCAGAGAAGCAGGCCCTGACGGATTGGCTGGTTGGCCTCAATCCCGGTTAGGCGAGGGTTTGCTGCCCGATGAAGTGGCGGCGGCGGGCGGCGGCGAATTCACCATGCGGCCGATGATGTTGCGGAACACCTGGCGCACCAGCAGGTAGTCGGGGACGCCGTCCTGCATGTTGGAGCAGAACGACTGCGTACCCGACGCGAACACCATGCCGCCGTTGCCTCCGGGGAAGCCGTACGCGGCGCTGTCCTCGAAGAAGACTGCCATGGCCGAGGCCGGTAGGTGCTGCGGCTGCGGGCCGGAATCGCGCGGCCGGAACCGCTTGGCGGCCAGGACGATATCGACGACCGGAGGCGACCGCCGGCCGATGCAGTCGGTCTCGCCCCAGGCCATGAGGAAGCCGAAGGTCTGGCCGTTCTGGATGCCCGTCCCGTCGAAGATCCAGTGGTCCGCGTCGGTCACGCGGTAGTCCTCGGCGAGCGTCACGAACGATTCGACGTCGTAGGTGACGCCCTGGATCGCCTCGGACGGCTCATTGAGCAGGGGGCGGTACCAGTTGGTCGTCACGAGCGAATTATTGACGCCGTACATCGGGTCGTTGGGGATGGCGGTCGTCTTATAGGAAACGATGGTGGCCCCATCGTCCTCGTAACGGATCTGCCACCACAGGTCGTTGGCGGAGAAAAAGGCGAGGTGTCCGCCCCGGGCGTGGTGGGCCCGAAGCGCGTCCATGAACGCCCGCGTGTTGTATTCCAGGTGTGCGCAAAAGACGATTACGTCATAATGATCCAGCAGGCCCGGCTCGGCCTCGATGTCCCACTCCGTCAGGTACTCGACGGCAAACCCGTCTTCCTCCATTCGGCTGTGCGCCAAGCGCGTCACCCAGGCGCCCTTTCCCAGGCCGTTCTCGTGGAAATCAGGCCGCCTGAACGAAACGCGGACGGAAGCGGGGTTTCCGACGTATAGACTCTTTCCGCCCCAGGAGTTGTACGCGCAGCGGGTGTTGTAATCCATGCAGAACGCCAGCCGGCTATGCGCCCCGGACACGGGATGCCGGATCACGAACGAACAGAAAGCGGTGGTGCCGTCGGACGCGACGAACCGCACGTAGTAACTGCCGGTTACCCAGTTCGCGGGCACAACCCATGTATAGGAGACGGGCCAGTTCGGCCCCAGCCACCCGCCGGGCGCGACGGGGCGCAATTCGCCGGGCAGGCCCGCGACCGAGTCGATCGATTGTGGGGTCCAGGCGTCGCGGACGATCTCGATGGCATACGTCGCCGCGTCGGTCGAAACGTGGAAGAAGATGGCGTCGCCGGGCTTGTAGGATTTGCGGTCGGTGTACCCCACGATGTACCCGGCCGCGGCGGGAAGCGCGGGGCCGAACGCCGCGGTTGCCAGCACGGCCGCCGCCACGCCACGGATTCCGAACCCACCACCGCCTTTTCGCCTCACGATCCTATCCATAATGCGATGAACGTTCGAATGTCCTCGCCGTCCGCGCGGCCGTCGCCGTTCAGGTCCGCCGACAGGCCCCCGCACGAGAGGCCCGGCGTTGCGTTGAGCAGCAGGGCCACGAAGCCCGACCGGTCGTCGGCGTCGAGGTCTCCGTCGAGGTCGACATCGCCCCGCACGAGCACGGCGAATTCATACGGCTGCGCCGGCAATGACATCACCGGTACGTCTTTCGCGAGCGTCGTCGTTGAACCGTTTAGCGAGGCCCGCAGCGTTACCCGGTCCGTCGCCGTCGCGCCCGTCGCCGCCTCCAGCAATACCCGGTACACACCCGGCGTGTATCCCACGAGATGTGCCGCAATGTCCCGCGTTCCGTTCGCATCGAGGTCCGCCGACACCAGCACCGCGGCCGGAATGCCCGCCGAAACGCGGCTCAGCACCCGTCCGGTCGGATCGGTGAACGTCATGTCGAAATCGGGCTCCGCATTGCCCTGGCCCGCCGGACCGCCGAGCGCCTCGATCGCGATGCAGAGCGGAGCGATTCGCGGGCCCGCCCAGTTCGCGCGGATGATCAGCCCGTCGGCGATGTCCACCACGCCGTCACCGTCGGCATCCGCGTCGGCGCAAGCCGGCGGCGCAGCGACGTCCGGCCCGCCGGCCTCCAGACAGGCGGCGAACGGAAAAAAGTCTCCACAGTTCACCAGGCCGTCGTGGTTCAGATCGCCCGGTCCGTCGCAGGCGTCGCCGAACCCGTCGTTATCCGCGTCGATCTGCGAAGCGTTGTGGACGGTGGGGCAATTGTCGCAGGCGTTCCCTACGCCGTCGCCGTCCGTGTCGGCCTGCTGGACGTTTCCGACGCTCGGGCAGTTGTCGCAGACGTCGCCGAATCCGTCGCCGTCGCCGTCCAGTTGCAGCGCGTTCGCGGCCGCCGGGCAGTTGTCGCAGGCGTCGCCGACGCCGTCGAAGTCCTGGTCCGCCTGGGCGGGGTTGGCGATGGCCGGGCAGTTGTCCGACGGACAGGCATTGAGCGGAAATCCGGGATCGCCGAAGCCGTCTCCGTCGGTATCGGTGCAGGTGTCGCACGCGTCGCCGAGGCCGTCACCGTCCGCGTCCGACTGGGTGGGATTAGCGATGCTCGCGCAGTTATCAACGCCGATCAGCGCGCCGTCGCGGTCCGGATCGAGCGGAATCACGTAGCCCCGGCCGGCGTTCTTCGCGGCGACGCCCGGGTTCTCGAGGAACGCCCCGACGGCTAGGTCGGCCAGACCGTCGCCGTCGATGTCCGGAACGCCCGCCACCGCGCAGCCGAAACTCCCTCCGACCTCCTCGTTCGGCGAGGCGACGATCGCCAGCAGCCCGCCGCTCGCCCCCGAGAGGACGTAGGCCCGGCCGCACTGCACCGGCGAACCGCCCGGGTCCTCCTTCGGCGCGCCGCCGGCGAGGTCTTCGTAGCCGTCTCCGTTCGCGTCGCCCGCGGCGGCCAGCGCCGCGCCAAACTCGCCGTCGTATTCTTTGTTCGGGGAATAGGTGCGGGCAATCAACTGGCCGTTGCCCTGGTAGAGGTAAACGAAGCCGGCGTTCCACGGCACGAATTCCGGCGAGAAGTTGCCGTTGAAGGACATGACGGCGTACCGCCCCGGCGACCCCGCCGGGCCGCGAAAACCCGCCACGGTTGAGCCGTAGAGCGTGTCGCACGCCTCGCACGATGCCGTGTGCGTACGAAGCAGGGCGCCGTTCTGCCCGGAGAACAGGTAGGCGCGACCCGCGGTCGGATAGGCGTCGTTCGGGCTTTCCTGCGGTGCGCCGACGATCACGTCGCCGGCGCCGTCACCGTTTACGTCCGGCACGCCCGCGACGCTGTAGCCGAATCGGCCTTTCGGCTCGCCGTTGGGCGAGGTCTGGGTCCGCAGCCACCCGCCGTCCGCTCCGCTGAAGATATACGCCCGACCTGTCTCGTCCGCCTGAGCGGGCCCCTCGCCGTATGCGCCGACGACCGCGTCGCCCAGCCCGTCGCCGTTCACGTCCACCAGTCCGGCGACCGCTGTACCGAAACGGCCTGCGTCCTGGGGAATGGGCGAGGCGAACTGAAACAGCAAAGCGCCCGACTCGCCGTCAAACAGGTACGCGCGTCCGCCGCGAATCGATCCATTCACGTATTCGCGCGGCGCGCCGACCAGCAGATCTTCACGCCCGTCGCCCGTCGCATCCGGCACGGCGGCGACGCTCGCGCCGAACTGCCCGCCCGTCACGGCCGACGGTGACGAGAGCGTCAGACGAAACGCGCCGCTGTCCGTCGCAAACAGGTGAACCCGCCCGCCGTATCCCGGCCCGCCAGAAGCGCTGTCATTCGGCGCGCCAATCGCAAGGTAGGCGGCCTGGCCCGCCGGCCCGCGCAGCGCAGTCATCGACCGGCCAAAGAGCGCCGCAGGCTGGTTGCCCGGCGCGAAAAGCGTTCGTACCTCGGCGGCGGCTGACCCGATCAAAATCAACGATACGGCGGCGAGTGCCGGCCATACGATGGTGGCGTGACGTAGCCCGAAGGTTCGCATGGGTCTTTTGATGGGGAGTCCGACCTCCGGGCGGAATCGTGCGGCAGTCTCAAATTCAGAACGGGGCCCGCCCATCTCGGTTCCGCCCGATATCGCCCACACTGAAACGAGCGCCGCGTCGCCCCCGGTTAATGCCCGACGCATTCGCAAAGTCTATCCATTCCGTCTGATTTGTACAAACGGGTTCGGCACGGCGCGTGCTGGATCGACGGCCGCAGCCGGCGCGGTATCATCTGCACCGCCGCGGATGACGCGCGAAACGGAGCAGCCCACATGCCCCAGGAATTCAAACTCCCCGACCTCGGCGAAGGCATCCACGAGGCGCAGATCATCAACGTCCTCGTCAAGGAGGGGGACACCGTCGCAAAGGACCAGAATATCCTGGAGGTCGAAACGGACAAGGCCGCTGTCGAGATCCCCGTACCGTTCGGCGGCGTCGTTTCCAAACTGTTCGTCAAGACCGGCCAGACCGTGAAGGTCGGTCAGCCGCTTGTCGCCGTCGAGTCCGCAACCGGCGGCGCCAAACCCGCTCCCACCGACGCCAGAACTGCACCCACGCCGCCCAAGCCGGCGACGCCGCCTGGTGCTCGCCCCGGTACACCGGCGCCTGCCCCACGGCCGCAGGCGCCGCCTTCGTCACAGGCCCGCCCCGCGCCCGTCGTCCGCGGAACGCCTTCAACGACGCCTGCCGCCTCGCCGCGCCCGAGCCGCGAAGATCATCCGCCGCGCGTGACGACAACCACCCCCGCCCGGCTGTCCGCCGATGCGGACGTATCCGCGCCGGCCCGCGCGTCCACCGCAACCGGCCATCCGGTGCCCGCCGCACCGGCCATCCGCCGCGTGGCGAGAGAGATGAACATTGACCTGACCCAGGTGCGTGGGACCGGCCCGGGCGGGCGGATCGTCCGCGAAGACCTGGAACGATTTGCCCTGGCCGGCCCCACTGGGACCGGCGGCCCTCGTGCCGTCCGGGCAGCCCCGGTGGACGAAATGGGCGCCGGCGCTTCCGAGACCCTGCGGCCAGCCGCCCCGTCCGAGCCGTTGCCGGACTTTTCGCAATGGGGGCCGATTCGACGCGAGCCGATTACCCAGATCCGCAAGACCATCGCCCGCCAGATGGTCCGCTCCTACACGATCATCCCCCACGTCACGCATTGCGACGTGGCCGATGTCACCGATCTCGAGGCCTTCCGGCGCGAACACGCCGCGGTCTTTGCGGAACGGGGAGCGAAACTGACGCTTACGGCCTTCGTCATCAAGGCCGTCGCCGCCGCGCTTCAGGAGTTTCCACGCCTGAATTGCTCCTTCGACGAGCCGGCGGGCGAGATCATTTTCAAGGACTACGTCCACATCGGGGTCGCCGTGGACACACCGCGAGGCCTTGTTGTGCCCGCGCTCCGCGACTGCCACCAAAAGTCGCTCGTACAGGTCGCCCGCGAACTGGCCGACCTCGCGGCACGAGCCCGCGAGTCGAAGTTCGACATCGCCGAACTTCGCGGCGGCACCTTTACGATCACAAACGTCGGTGCGCTGGGGGGCACTTTCGTGACGCCGATGATCAACTATCCCGAGGTTGCCATCCTCGGCCTTGGCCGCACGGCCCCGCAGGCAGTTGTCCGGAACGGGAACATCGTCGCCCGAACGCTCCTGCCTCTGTCGCTCTCCTTCGATCACCGTGTGGTTGACGGGGCGGACGCGGCACGGTTTACACGCGCGGTCATCGCGCCTCTCGAGAACCCGCTGAACCTCCTCCTCCTGGCCTGATCCCACGTTCTGGATCGAGCAACTGGTCGGTCCAATCCGTACCCGTCCGATAATTACCCGCCCCAACGACTCGTATGCGGCAAGAACTGGGGATTCGCCGCTCACTCTGGAACGATAGGTCAAGAAGTTGACCAAGAGGCGACCTTGAGGTATGTTGTATTAACCTTTATCCCGGTAAAGTCCTATCATTTTGGGATACACCGGGATGAACAGGGAATGAATTGATCCGGGTTAGGCCAAATGACCGATCGGCTTCAAACCGCCCCGGAAGTCGCCGCGCTTCTGGGAATTGAACTCGACACCGTCTACCGGTACGCGCGGTCCGGGCGGCTGCGGGGGCTCAAAATCGGGAAACTGTGGCGATTCTCCGCCGCAGACGTGGACGCCTTTATTCATAGCCATCGGGTCGGCGGTCATGCGGAGCGGGCTCCGTCCATGAGAACGATGAACGACCTTTTGGCGCACGCCTGCCGCCCGGGCAACCCCGGACGAATTCTGTGCAGCGGCAGCGTGACGACGTATGAACAGTTCAACCGGTACGTGGAACGCCTCGCAGCAGGGCTCTCTACGGCCGGAGTCGGGCGTGGCCAGCGCGTCCTGGTGGTGCTTCCGAACTGCGTGGAGTTCGTGGCGGCCTGTTTTGCCGCGTGGCGGGTCGGAGCGATCGTTGTTCCCGAGTACAGCGGCATCCGGCCGGCGAACCTGCGGCACGTCCTGACGGACGCGCAACCCGCCGCGGCCATTATCGACTACGGAATTGCGACGCAACTGGAGAAACTCCCTGATGCCTTGGCGGGTCTGCGGGCAGTCTTCATCAAGGATCAAACGTTTGCCCTGACCGGGCGGGAAGGCATCGCCGTCGAGTCGTTGGACGCGGTTCTCTCCGACGAGCGGCGGGGTCGTCCGCCGGCAGCGACCGGGGCGGTGCAACCCGAGGATGCCGCATGGCTCAGTTATACGAGCGGTTCAACGGGTCGGCCCAAGGGCGTCGTCCACACCCATGACAGTCTCATCGCGTCCCTTGAGTTCACCCGTGACCACGCCGACATCACCGCGGCGGACCTGATGGTCATCCCGCTCCCGCTGAACCACGGCTTGGCCTTCCGGCAAATCTTTGCGTACATGCTGACCCACGGCTCCATCGCGCTGGCCGCGGACATCTACCAGGGGCTGAAACTCCTGCGCGAGGTGCGGCCGACGGCGATGGTCCTGGTGCCGGCGGCGGCCAACATCGCGATGGACGCCTTTGCGCCGCTGCTGCGCGAGGCGGACGAGCATCTTCGGTACGTCGAAATTGGCTCGGCGGCGATCGCCCCCGAGCGGGTGGCGCGCCTGGAGGAATTGCTGCCCACCACGCGTATCCTGCTTCCTTACGGACTGACGGAGGCGCGGGTCGGCTTCCTGGAGCGCGGCGCGCAGGGGCTGTACAACCGGATCGTGACCCTCAGCCCGGGACTGGAACTCCGAGTGGTCGACGCCGCGGGCGCGGAAGCGGCGTCCGGCCAGACCGGCGAGATTCTGCTCCGGGGGCGCGGCCTGATGCGCGGCTACTGGGGCGACTCGAACGAGTCGTACGATTCGCTGCTGGCCGACGGGTTCCGCACCGGCGACCTCGGCCTGGTCAGCCCGAACCGCGGCATCGAACTGCTGGGCCGCTTGGACGATGTCTATAAGGTCGGAGGGCGCAAGGTACACCCGGCCGAGATTGAGATCGCGCTGGGGCGGCACGCAGGCGTCGCCGAGGCGGCGGTGGGCGCGCTGCCCGATCCGCGCGGGATCTTCGAGACGCAGTTGCACGCCTTCGTCGTGGCCCGCAAGGGCGTGGCGTTGACGGAGGACGAACTGCTGGCGCATTGTCGGCGGTTCCTCGAGGCCTACAAACTGCCGGCGCGAATCCATTTTCGAACGTCTCTGCCTAAATCAGCCGTGGGGAAGGTCCTGCGGCAGGAGTTACTGGTTGAACGGCCTGCGGTCTGAACGCAGGAGGGTCCGGTCCCGCACCCGCCGCGGCGGGGCGTGCGACGCGAAAGAACGGAAAGGAGAACGTGATGAAGGTCCTGATCAGTCCCGAATCGGTGCAGGAGGCGCTGTCCATCATCGACTGCAAGATGGACATCCTCGACGTGAAGAACACGAAGGAGGGCTCGCTCGGCGCCCAGTTCCCCTGGAACATCCAGACGGTCGTCAAAGAGACCTCCAAGCGCGGCATCAAGACGAGCGCCACGCTGGGCGACCTGCCCTACAAGCCCGGCACCGCCGCGCTGGCCGCGTACGGCGTCGCCCACACCGGCGTGACGTACGTCAAGGCCGGCCTCTACGGCGTCAACACCTACGAGCAGGCGCTGGAGATGATGAACGGCATCCGCCAGGCCGTCCGCATGGTCAGCGAGACCGCCGACGTGGTCGCGGCCGGCTACGCCGACTGGCGCCGCTACGGCGGACTGAGCAGCGACGACCTGGTCCGCGCCGCCCGCGACGCCCGCTGTGATCTGGTGATGGTCGACACGGCGATCAAGGACGGGAAGAACCTGTTCGACAACATGTCGGTCGAGGAACTGAAGGACTTCGTGGGCAAGGCCCGCGAGGCCGGCATGGGTGTCGCGCTGGCCGGCTCGCTCAAGTTGGAGCACGCCGACAAACTGTTCGAGATCAACGCCGACCTGATCGGCGTCCGCGGGGCGGTGTGCGAGGGCAAGGACCGCACGAGCCGCATCAGCCCCGAGAAGACCAACTCGTTCGTCGAGTTGTTCCATCGCCGGGCGCTTCAAAAGGTCGCCTGATCGGGGTCGGTCGATCTCGGCGACGGCAAGAGCATCAGCCCGAAGCGCCTGCGAGGGCGGACGGCTTTGGTTTCGCCCCAGGGAGCCCTTGCTTGCGCTGCGGGCTGGTGTGTTTTGCCGGCGGATTACCCGCTGCGCCCTATGATGTCCTCGCCTGCGCTGCGGGCTGGAGTATGGGGGCGGTGGGCCGCAGGCGCTGAGGATCGTCAACGCATGTCAACGACGCACTCGCTCGACGTACGCATCCGGGGGTTGTTCGGCCGGCTGTTCCAGATCGCGCCGGATGCGATCACCGACTCGCTCCGCCGCGGGACGCACGAGCGCTGGGACTCGCTGGGTCACCTCGAACTGCTCGAGGCCCTCCGCAACGAATTCGCGATCGAGATTCCGCCGGACGACGCCCTGGCCATGGAGACCTTCGCCGACGTACGGCGGGTGGTCGGCTCGCTCTGTTCGGCGAGCGCATCGCCGGCCGCCGCGAGCCGCGGAATGGCGGGAAGCGGGCCGTCGCCTTCCCAAGGCCGATGACCATGCCGGCAGAAAAACGACCGACCGCGTCCGCGTCAAAGCCGACCGGAGCCGCCGACCGGAGCCGCAAGTCGCCGCGCGCGGCAAAGGACCCGCTCGCAGACGCGCGCGGCCCGGACCTACCCGCCCGCTGGCCTCTGTGGATCGGCGGTGGGCACGCCGGCCCGAGGGCCGGCGAATACTTTTCGACTTTCGACCCCTCCACCGGCGAGACGCTGGCAGAGGTGGCCCGCGGCCGGCCGGCCGACGTCGATGCCGCCGTGGCCGCCGCGCGCGACGCGCTGCCCGGGTGGTCGAGGATTCCAGTCGCGCGTCGCGGGCGCATCCTGCTCGCGATCGCCGAGGGGCTGCGGCGCGCGGAGGACGAACTGGCTACGCTCGAATCCCTGAACAGCGGCAAACCGCTGCGCGAAGCCCGCACCGACGTCGTCCGATGCGCGGAGGCGTTCGAGTTCTATGCGGGCGCGGCGGACAAACTGTTCGGCTCGACCATCCCCATCGCGCCGGAGTATTTCAGTTACACCGTCCGCGAGCCGATCGGCGTCACGGCACACGTCGCCCCGTGGAACTTCCCGCTTCGTCTCGCGCTGCGCAGCATCGCCCCCGCGCTGGCGGCCGGCAACACGGTCGTGCTGAAGCCGGCCTCGCAGACGCCGCTGACCGCGCTGCGTCTCGGACCCCTGTTCGCCGAGGCCGGGCTGCCCGCCGGCGTGTTCAACGTCGTAACGGGCGGCGGCACGGACGCGGGCACGGCACTGGTCGGGCACCCGGGGATAAATCATGTGGCGTTCACCGGTTCGCTCGCGACCGGCATCGATGTCATGAAGCGAGCGGCCGAAAACGTGGTCCCCGTAACGCTCGAACTCGGCGGCAAGTCGCCAAACATCGTCTTCGCCGACGCGGACCTGCCCGCGGCGCTCGCCGGCGCGGTCCGGGCCATCTTCACGAACGCCGGACAGGTCTGCCTCGCCGGATCGCGGCTGCTGCTGCACCGCCCGGTCTACGACCGCTTCGTCAGCGACCTGATCGATCGGACGCGGCGCATCCGGCTCGGTCCCGCGCTGTCCGATCCCGACATGGGACCGCTGATCTCCGACGCCCAGCGGGGCACCGTCCGTGAATTCGTCGAACTCGGGCGGTCGGAGGGCGGACGAGTCCTGACCGGCGGGGGCGTTCCAAGCGACCCGGCCTGCCGACGAGGATTCTTTTTCGAGCCGACGCTGGTCGAGACGACGAACTCGTCGCGCTTGGCGCGGGAGGAGATCTTCGGCCCCGTCCTGGCCATCATTCCCTTCCGCGACGACGACGAGGCCGTCACGCTTGCCAATGACAATCCTTACGGCCTCGTGGCGGCGGTCTGGACCACCGACATCGACCGCGCCCTGCGGCTGGCCTCGTCGATCCAGGCGGGGCAGGTCTTCATCAATGACTATTTCAGCGGGTCGGTCGCGTGCCCGTTTGGCGGGTACAAGCGGAGCGGCATCGGCCGCGAGCGCGGCATCGAAGCCCTGTCCAACTACACGCAGATCAAGAGCGTCACGGTTCGACTCAAGGGCTAACGCGTGCGACTGGCAGACCGCGTCGCGATCGTCACGGGAGGCGCGGGCGCGCTGGGGCTGGCGTGCGCCCGGCGGCTCCTGACCGAAGGGGCGCGCGTCGTGCTGGCCGACCTGCCAGACCCCAGTCCGGCGCTCCGGGGAGTCCTGGAGGCCTCTTCCGCCCTACGGTACGTCCCGACCGACGTGACCTCGGCCGAGCAGACGCAGCGGCTGGCCGACACGGCGCACCGCGAATTCGGCCGCATCGACCTGCTGGTCAACAACGCGGCGCTTTTCACGACGCTCGCCCGGCGGCCGTTCGAGGAACTCGAAACGACCGACTGGGAATCCGTCCTGCGCGTCAACGTCATCGGGCCGTTCCTCTGCGCCCGGGCGGTCGCGCCGATCATGCGGGCGGCGGGCCGGGGCGTCATCGTGAACGTGGCGTCCAACGTCGTGCACAAGGGGCTGCCGCAGTTGCTGCATTACGTCGCTTCGAAGGGGGCGGTCGTGGCGATGACGCGGGCGCTGGCCCGCGAACTCGGCCCGGCCGGCATTCGCGTCAATGCGGTCGCGCCCGGCTACCTGCTGCACGAAGGCACGGCTGCGTCGGACGGCGGGCGCAATGAACAGGTCGTTCGTCTGCGCGCCCTGGGGCGGACCGAGACCCCCGACGACGTTGTCGGTACCATCCTCTTCCTCGCGTCGGACGACAGCGCGTTCCTCACGGGACAGACGCTCGTCGTCGACGGAGGAGAGGTCTTTGCGTGAACGAACCGTTTCTCGACCTCCCGTCGTATCTTGCATTCCTCGACCGTTCCGGCCGGCTGCAGCGCGTCCGGGCCGAGGTGGACAAGGACACCGAACTCGCCTGCATCGCCCGCTGGGCGCTGGAGGGGTTTACCCGCGGGCGCGAGTACGCCCTGGTCTTTGAGCGGGTCCGCGGCCATTCGCTGCCGGTCGCGGTGCATGTTTTTCCGTCGTTGGACCTGTACGCTACGGCGATCGGCACGCCCCTGTCGGGGGTCTACGAACGCTGGAGTGCCGCCCTCGCGGGTCCTGTGCCGCCGCGGATCGTCGACGCCGCGCCGGTCCACGACGTCGTGCTGACGGGGGATGACGCCGATCTGACGGCCCTGCCCGTTCCGGTCTGGACGCCCGGGCGGGATGCGGGGCCCTACCTTTCCGCGGGCCTGGTCATCACGCGCGATCCCGACACCGGCGTACAGAACCTGGCGAACTACCGCATTCAGATTCACGACCGCCGCTGCGCCGGACTTTTTTTTGGCAGCGACCTGCAACACGGGGCCATGCACCGGGCCCGCTACCGACGCCGCAACGAGGCGATGCCCGTCGCGCTGGTCGTCGGCGCGCCGCCGGCGGTGAACTTCGCGGCGGCTGCCAAGACCGCCTACGGCATCGATGAGATGTCCATCGCGGGGGCGCTGTCGGGCGCGCCGATCGAGGTGGTGCGGTGCCGGACGAACGATCTGCTGGTCCCCGCCCGGGCCGAAATCGTCATTGAGGGGCGGGTCGCGCCGGACGCCTCGCGCATGGAGGGGCCGTTCGGCGAGGCGCTGGGCTACATGAACGACCCGCTGCCGGCCCCGTTCATCGACGTTACCGCCGTCTGCCGCCGCCGCGAAGCCGTATTCCACGGATATGTCCAGCAACTGCCGCCGTCCGACGGGCACCTGGTGATGGAGATGGGCGTGCTCGGCCCGCTGTGGTATTACCTGACCCGGAAACTGGGCGTGCGCGGGCTTCGGGACCTGGCCATCGCGCGGGGCGCGGCGGGCGTCTCGATGCTGCTGGTGCAGTTGGACCGGACGGCAGCGGGGCAGGCGGGCCCGGTCGGGCGGGCGCTGGCCCGGCTCAACTTCGGGCAGAAGTTCGTCTGTTTTCTCGATGACGACGTAGACCTCCGCGACCCGGAGGCGGTCAACTGGGCGATCACGTCGCGCGTCGATCCCGACCGGGACTTTACGCTCCACTCCGACACGCACGCCTTCCAGTACGACCCGTCGACCCTCGACCGCGCCCGGGCCAAGGGCCGCGCCCCGTCCGGGCCGCCGTACGAATCCTCGCTGGCCGTCATCGATGCCACGCTCAAGGGGCCGGCCCCGCCCGTGTGCCTGCCCGACGCCGCGCTGATGCGGCGCGTGATTCAACGATGGTCCGAGTGGGGCCTGCCGCCGATTGCCGCGCGGCCGCGCATTCAGACTATGCTCGATGCGGCCGAACCCCCTGACAGCCGACCCAACGCCTGACCGGACGCGCCGCATGGCCGTGCTTGAGCGCAGACTGTTCGAACTGAAGATCGTCGATCTGAACGAGACGTTGGTTCGCCCGGCGGCCGAGGTTCACGTGCGCTGCCACCCCGGTTCTCTTGACGCGCTGCTGGGCGCGGAGTGCGTCGCCGACGCTCTGCGCCGCCGCTGCCTCGGGCCGCAGCCGGAGATGACCGGGCGGGTGGCGCTGCATGTTCCCGACGGACGCGTCGCGGGTTATTGCGTCTCCATCCCCCGGGCGGGAGTCGAAACGCGCAACCGTATTCTGACGCCGCGCGTGGCCGCCGCGCACTTTCTCCGCCGGGTCTGGCTGTCGCCGGCGCTGTGGCGGCTCGCGGCAGGTCTGGTCGTCCGCCGCCTCGGCATCGGCCCGGCGCGCGGCGGACCGGCCGGCTCCACCGGGGCGGGCGCGGCGGATTCCTCGCCGCCCGATCTGGGCGATCGAGCCAGCACGGAGTTGGTCGTACAGTTGGACGTCGATCCGGCCTTCCGTTTTTCAAACGTCGGGTTCGACCTGATGCTGGACATGGAGCGCCAGGCATTTCACCGCGGCGCCCGCCGCGTGTTCGGCTGGGTCGCGCGGCACAACCACGCCGCCATCCGGCTCTACGAGTACATCCATTGGCGGCGAAGGGTCCCCGATTTCGAGCGCGACGGATTCCTCTTTATCAGCAAGGAACTGCCGGCCGACGATGCCCCGGCCGCGCGGTGAACCACGGTGCGTCATCCAGGAAGTATGAAGGTGCGGCCCGCTCTGGCGGCAGGCCGTTACACCTGGGCCGGGGTCTCGACGCTCCGCGCGCGGAGGCGCAGCGCTTCCAGATGCTCGCCGACCTCGGCCGCCATGCGGGTATTCGGGAATTCGGCGATGATCTGCTGGCCCACGCTCAGGGCCGCCGCCCATTGCCGGTCGTGCACCGCCAGCGAAAACTGTACGCCGAGGTTGTGCAGTTTCGCGCGGAACACGCCGCGGGCCGATTCCTCCAGCGCGGCCGCTTCGTTGGGCGTGAGGTACTGATCGAGCGCTTTGAGGATGGCGATGCCGCGATCGATATCGTTTCGCTGGACCGATTCGTCCCATTCCTTGAGCAGTTTCCGCTTGTGGTCGGCCCGGGCCTGGCGGAACCGCTCGGGGAGGCGCTGCACGGCTGTTTCATCGGGATACGCCTTCGCCAACCGCTCGATCTCGGCCCGCGCGCGGTCCCAGTCGTTCTCGGCGAGCAACCGCTCGACGCGCTCGACGCTCTCGGCAACGTAGCGATGGCGGGCGTCGTTCCGCGCCGCCTGAATCTCGTTCCGCAGCCGGTCTGCTTCCTGGCGATACCCGTGGCGTTGTTCGAGTTGGTCCGCCAGGAAATAAGCGGCCTCGAAATCGCCGCTGATGAGCGTTTCGTTGAACGCGCGGCGAATCACCTCGCGCTCGTGTTCGCGGGAGGTGATGCTCCGTGCCAGGTCCGACAGCGGCGCGTGTTTCGCGATCGACTCCAGCCGCTCGGCGCTGCGCGACGTCGCGTCACGGATCTCGAGCATCGCGTCATGAGCACGGAAAGCGTTTGACTCGATTTTCAGCAGCACCCGAAGCGCCCCCGCCAGCAGCGAGAGCAGGAGGATTCCCAGTCCCGCCAGCGCTCCGGCCGCGACCCACCGCCACGCCGGCGAGGCGGCTCCGCCCAGCATCCACGCAAGCAGCGCTGCGACCAGCAGCAGCGGCCCGAGCCACAGCGTGACTCCGATCAGACTATGCAACCCCGAAAAGCGGCTCCGCACGTCGAGGTTCATGTCGGCCGGCTCCGATGTGCATCGTCAAGGCGGGCGGGCGCGATCCCCTTCCGCAACATAACGTAGGCAGCGTTTTCCGCGCCGTCAACCGCGGCGCGCGGGACTACTCGGCGTCCTCCGGTTTCTGACGCCGCAGCAATTCACGAAACTCATCGCTTTCCGATTCGCCGGGAATCATGAGGAAACTCTGACCGCCGAGGAATTCCGCCTCGCTCAACGTCGTCGCGTAGTAGCCCGCCTTCGACAGGCGGATTCTTCCACCGCCCCGGATTTCCGACTTCAGTATCCAGTACCGTCCCTTTCCGTCGGTCTCGCCGAGGTCCTTCCAGCCCCGGGCCCGGTTCTGGTCGATCCTCACGCCCGGGATCGGCCGCGAGGTCTCACGGTCGCTGACGATGCCCTCGTGAACCAGTTCCGAGCAGCCGACGCACCCGATCGTTACCGCAAACACCGGCGTTAGATGACGCCTGCGCGCGCGGGGTGGATGGGTAGGATCCGAGCGCCGGGCCTGCCGGCCTCGGTTCAAGACGTTCGGATCGCGGGGATTATCCGCCGACGTACTTGGCATAGGCCGACCTTGCTTCCTCCAGGTCTTCCGTGCCCTTGACGATGGCACGACCGTCGCGGAAGAGCGCTATTTCATATCGGCCGCCCGTGAACCTCAGCATGAAGCGGTTGATCCGCGGCGCGTCGCGCGCGACGGCCGACACCCGTGACGCGACCTCCTCCAGGTCTACCGCCCCCGTGCCGGCCGGCTGGACCTGCACCGCGCCGCGGCCGCACAGCGCCGCCGCGCCGCCGCCGCGCTCGCCGCTGAGGTACTCGTATCGGCCCCGACCGCAGCACACGCACCCCTGCTCGCCGCGCGCCGACTGCATGTCGAACTGCTCGATCCGCCCCGACCACACATCCAACTGCACCAGCCGCGTGTTCAGCGCCTCGCGTCGGCCCGACAGCCATTTCAGCGCCTCGGAGGCCTGAAGGCCGGCCACGAGATGCACCACCGGCCCGAGCACGCCGGCCGTGTCGCACGTGGGCGTCGTGCCCGGAGGCGGGGCCTGCTCCCACACGCACCGCAGGCACGGCGTGCGACGCGGAATGATCGGCATCACCATGCCGACCGCGCCGAGGCACGCGCCGTATACCCACGGCAGGCCGTGCTTGACGGCCACATCATTAATCAGGAAGCGCGTCTCGAAGTTGTCGGTGCCGTCCAGCACCATTTCCGCGCCGGAGACGAGTGACTCGATGTTCGCGCGGTTGGCGTCGACCACGCACGGGTCGATCTTCACGCGCGAGTTGATCCGCGCCAGTTTCGCCGAGGCGGCGGCGGCCTTCGGCAGGTCCGCGGCCAGGTCGGCCTCGTCGAAAAGCACCTGACGCTGGAGGTTGTTCAGTTCGAGGTAGTCCCGGTCGATGATCCGCAACCGGCCGACGCCCGCCCGCACGAGGAGGTCGGCCAGGACGCTCCCCAGCGCGCCGCAGCCGATCAGGACCGCCGAGGCGCGCTCCAGCCGCCGCTGTCCGTCCTCGCCGAGCGGCTCGAACAGCATCTGGCGCGAATAACGCTCCCACAGCGGCCCGCGTCGGTCGCCCGTCTCGTTCCCGGCCACGATTCAACCCTTCGGACGACCGTCGTCGCCGCCCGCTCGACGTGCCTCGCGGCCGAGCGCCTCGAGGTAGCCGCCCGCGTTGTCCGCCGCGGCGTCGCCCCCGTCCTGACTGACTGGTTCGTCAATCGGCTTCAATGCATCGGTGTTGCTCCGGCTGACGACCATGGGCGCGCGCGGTGGATCGGACGGCTCCCGTTCCCGGGGACTCCGGACCTCCGCACAGCCGGCGGCCCTTGCCTCCCCGGCCGCCTTCCAGGACAACTGCGCCCCGTGCAATAGCACGCCGCCGAACAAAAGCAGCAGGATCGGTTGCAACCCGCCGTCCACGATCAGCCAATAGCCTCCAACCGCCAGGAAGATCAGGCCGCATAGCAACGACAACAAAGAATCGGCGGCCGCGGCCCAGCGCCGGCCGGTCCCGTGCGCGAGAGCGATCAACACGAGCCCGATGCCTCCGGCCTGCATCGTCCAACGCAGCAGGTCGACACAGGCGTTATATAAGCCGGAATCCGAAATCCCTTCCGGCCAGACATAAAAACCATAGATCAGCATAACCGCCGCGCTGAAAAGCGCGTGGCCGGTAAAGCCCGTCGCTGGAACCTCCCGCGTCACGCTCCGTCCACCTGGGGCGATGCCGTCGCCACCCGCAGCCAATAGGCCGCCTGCTGTTTCTGGTCCGGGCTGGTCAGGTGTTCGATTGCCTCGCCGAGATAGCGCCGCGCCGCCTCGCGCCGCTGAAGGTAGCGGGCGTAAATGATGCCGAGCATCAGTTTCACGCGGTCCACATCGGCGCTGGCAGGATACCGCCGCAGAAAACCCTCATAGGCCTGCGCGGCGTCCTCGTATCGCCCGCGCGACATGAGCGCGTTGGCCATGTGCAGTTGGTGATCCCGCGCGAGGACGGCCTCCGGGTCCATCGCCATCAGTCGCCCATAGCGCTCGCACGCCCCCTCGAGATCCCCCGCCGACAGCGACGCAACCAATTCGCCCCGCAGGGCCGCGTCCCCCTCCGGCGGACGGGCCTCCGGCATCGGCCTGCCCGCGTCGTCCACCGGCTGGGCCACGCGGCCGTAGATTGCCCGCGCGCGGGCCGCCGGATCGGCCATCGTCGCGGCGAAGATCCGGCGCTGGTATGCCCGCCGCCAGACTGCCAGCAGGTCAAACTGATCGCGCGGCGCGGCGCGCAGCAACAGCATGAGCAGCGCCAGAATGAACCCGGCCGCGTAACCGGCCAGGTGCGCGGAGTAGGCCACCGTCGTCATGCCCGGCCGCTCCAGTTGCATGGCCACCAGGTTGTCCCACACGATCATCTTGCCCACGATCAGCCAGACGGCGTTCATCGCGAACGTGCCGACGAAGTAGAGCAACCAGTAAAAGACGAAGACAACGCTGCGCGGGAAGAGGACGAGGTAGGCCGTGGTGATTCCCGCGATGGCCCCGCTCGCGCCCACGCAGGGGTCCTGCTCCCCGGAAGCGAGAAACCCCAGCCCGGCCAGCACGCCGCAGCCCAGATAAAGCACCCCATACCGGGCCTGTCCCAGTTTGGCGTTCACCGCGCCGCCGAACACCCACAGGAACAGCAGGTTGCCCCCCAGGTGAACGACGTCGCCGTGGAGGAACTGATACGTAAAAAACTGGTACCATTCCGCGTCGGTGGGCCAGATCATGTACGGCCCGGCCCAGAGCAGCCCCCGGCCGCGGCCGACTAGGACCATCGCGGCGAAAATGAGCACGTTAATCGCGACGAGCCCGTAGTTGACCCACGGCATCCGCCGCATCGGCGTGTCGGTCTTGTAGGGGATGAACAGCATTGTGACCCGCCCGCGTCGCCTGCGCCGCCTTCATTCTAGAGCAATTCACGATTGAGAGTGTGGCACCCGCCGCGGCGGGTGCCGGCACGAGCGGAACGCCGGGGCCCCAGTCAATCGTTAGCCGCCCCAGGTCGGTATTCTACATCGCGGTACGGCGGGCCGGCCCACGGCAGAATACTCGCTCCCGGCGGCTCGTTCGCATAGACTCCCGCGCGAACGGGTTGCGTGCGCATGCAAGAATCTCCCGCCATCGTCGTCGTGGGCAGCATCAACATGGACCTTGTCGTCCGCGTGCCGCACGCGCCGCGCGCGGGCGAGACCGTGATCGGCCGCGACCTCGCCACGATCCCGGGCGGAAAGGGGGCGAACCAGGCGGTCGCCGCCGCGCGGCTGGGTTCGTCGGTCGCGATCGTCGGGCGCGTGGGCGACGACGACTTCGGCGACCGCATGCGCACCACGCTTGCCGGGGCCCATGTGGACACGCGCCACGTCACGGTGACGGAGGGAGCGGCGACCGGCGTCGCTCTGATCTCGGTCGATGTCCGCGGCGAAAATGCAATCGCGGTCTCGGGGGGGGCCAATCGCCGCCTCAGTCCCGCCGACGTCGACGCCGCTGCGGAGATTTTTTCGTCCGCGCGAGTCTGCCTGCTGCAACTGGAGATCCCCCTCGAGACGGTGCTGCACGCGATCCGGGTCTGCCGCAGCGCGGGCGTCGAGACGATCCTCGATGCCGCCCCCGCGCCCGACGATCCGCCGGCCGAACTCTTCGCCGCCGACATCCTCTCGCCCAACCTCGCCGAGGCCGAGGCCCTGGCCCGCGAACCGGCCGCGGGACACCGCGAGGCGAAGGCCCTCGCCGCGGCCCTGGCGGCGCGCGGCGCGCGGCAGGTCGTGATCAAACTGGGCGAGCACGGCGCGCTTTACTATGACGGCGAGCGGTTTGAACACGTCCCGGAACTTCGCATCATGCCGGTCGACACGACCGCCGCCGGGGACGCGTTCACCGCCGCCCTCGCCGTCGCCCGGGCCCGCGGCGACTCGCTTTCCGAAGCCGTGCGGCTCGCCAACGCGGCCGGCGCGGCCGCGTGTCTCAAATTCGGTGCGCAGCCGTCCCTGCCGACCATGCGCGAAGTCGTGCGGCTGATTCAGGCGGATTGATTTTGTGCGGTCCGTCGCGGCGTCAGGCAAAGCGGTTCCGTTCGCCGCCGGATTTCAGGTAGGTCTGCCGCGCCGCGGCATATTCGTCCGCCGTCTCCGGCAGCCCAGCGACTGAGCGGCCCTCCGCGTAGCCCTCTCCGGCCAGGGCCTCGGCGTGAATCTTCTTCAGGATGGGGATGCACCAGCCGCAGCCCGTTCCCGCGCCGAGGCATTCGGACATCTGCGAGGCCCGCGTCGGCCGCTCACGCCGGGCAAATTGCACCAGTTTTCGCAGCGACACGTGGTAGCAATAACAGATTCGGTCGTCGAGATTCACGCCGGGATTCTAGCCGCGACGCACAGACAAACGAGATACCGCGTCGAACCGACGCAGCCCCACCGTACGGCTCCCGCGGGGCGGCTTCAGATCTGCGCGCGCACGTCCAGTTGATGGGCCTTGCGCCCGCCGCGGACGGTCTTCGCCGGCCGCTCCGCGCCTGCCAGCAGGACTTTCGACACGGCGATGGCCCGCGCTACCAGGTCGGCCGCTCCCTCGCGCAGTTCCTTGCTGCGGGCAACGTACTCGATGTTTCGCTCCATGTCCTCGGCCGACCAGCCGCGGGAGTGGGCGATGTAGGGAAAGGGCGGCAGGTGGCAGCCCAACTCGGCGAAGAAGCCGAGCATCTGCCCCGCGACCGCCTGCACGTTGTCCTGTCCGCCGGTGATGATGAAGGCGGCCACCTTGTTGTGCATCAGAACGCGGTTGGAGATCGTGATCTGGTTCTGAATGCAGTTCATCCGCTCGACCATCTTGTAGTAGAGCGAACTGGCCGAGCCCCAGCGGATCGGCGTTGCGACGAGGATCACGTCCGCCCAGTGGACGAGCGCCTCGTAGACGCGGTCGAGTTGGTCGTTCGGGTCCATCTGGGTGATGGAACACGGCCACGTGCACGCGTGCGCGTTCTTCGAGTAGTATCCCTCGCACGCGCGGAACTTCAGGTCATTCAGCCGCACCAGGCACGTCTCAACGCCGAGGGCCGACTTCGCGTGTTCCAGGGCATATTCCAGCAGCGCGTCCGACGTCGAATAGCGCGGGTTGGCCGCGTCCATCACGGTCGTCGAGATGCCCGCCACCCGCGGTTCCCCCGGCTCGCGCCGGACCGGCCGCGCCAACGGATGCGGATCGTGTTTCTTCCGCGTCCGCGGCGTCCGCGGTTCGAGGTTGACCAGCAGGCGGCCGTTTTCGATCTTCAGGGTATGGGTCGGGACGGCGTCCTCCTCGAACCCCGGCTCGCCTTGGCCCGTCTTCCAGTGGAATTTCCAGTTGTGCCAGGGGCACACGACGTAATCGCCGTCGAGCCGACCGTCGCCCAGCGGGCCCGCCACGTGGTTGCACACGCCGGAAATCGCGCTGAACTCGCCGTCGCGGCAGATGAGCGCAATCTTCACGCGGCCGGCCGTCAACTGCTGGAGCGGCCGCCGGCGCAGGTCCGAAACGCCGCCGAGATCGTGCCACTGTTCTTCCGCCATGATCCTTCCTCCCTTGGTCCGTAGAGCGCTCGCCCACAGCGGTTCAGTCCGACAGCGAGTCCACCATCCGGCCCCGGTAGTAATCCCGGACCGCCCGCACGAGGCCGGGCAGCGGCGTCACGGGGCAGCCCCGGCGGCGGTTGGCGTCGCCGATCTGAAACAGGATCGCCCACTGCGCGCCCAGTACGCGGTACGCCCGCGAGAGCGGCCAGTCCGGATCGTAGATGTTCGTCGATTCCGACGTGGCGCCGTTCAGTTCGACAATGGCAAACCCGCGGCCGGCCCGCAGCGCCTCCGCGTCGCCGTAGCGTACGTCGAATCGTCCGAAGAAAAACCCGTCGAAACTCCGCGCGATCTCGTCCACGCGCGCCTCCAGCGCGGGCGTTATCAGGTGTGCGCCGTCGCGGAACATCGTTCCCTGGCAGTGATTGCCCGCGACGGCGAGGCATACCGGCCGCCCCCGCGGCGGAACTTCCGCGGCCCGTTCGCGCAGCCGCGCCAGAAACACGCCGGCCTGCATCCGGTAGCGCCGGTGCCGCAGGATCAACGCGCGGATCGTCGAGCGACCGTCACCGACGATGGAGGGAAAGTGCTTTTCAGTGAGCGAGAAGATACGGCCGCGCTCGCCGCCCGGCATCCGGCAGTAGAGGATGCCGGCCTCGAAGGGGCCGGGGTGATACGCCTGCGCCAGCACCGAGTACCGGTTGCGGATCAGGTATTCCCGTGCGTCGACCGGGCCGCCGATCAGCCGCACGCCCGCGCCGCGCTCGCCCGCGTCGGGCTTAAGGACGATCGGATACCCCCAGCCGCCGCGTTCCATCGCGGCGGACAGCAGGCGCATGCGTTCGTCGACCCCGCCCGCGGGCAGCCGCGCCGAAGACACCACCCACTGCGGCGGCAGCCGCTGCACGATGTCGTACTTCGACTCTCCAACAAACCCGCCGTGCGGGATGCCGGGGTTGGCGGCCGTGATCGTCGTCAGGCCGCGGTGCCGAAAGGCCAGCCACACGATCCACGGCACAAGCGGGAGGTAGAACAGCCACGGCGGCCAGAACTCCCATTGCCGGACGCGGGCCGCGACGGCGCCCAGCCGCTGCCCGAACATCGGCGCGCGGACTTCGTCGTCAGCAGCCGCCGGCTCAAACGTACCAAGCAATCGTCCGGCGGTCAGTGGGTACGATCGCATCGGCCCTTCTCGCGAAACGCGGCCGTCGACGCAGCGACGCCAAAATCCGCCGGGACCTCGACGCCCATGGTCCGTGCCATCGCCGCAATGATCGCGTGGTGATGCGTGGCGTGACCGAGCACGAACGTCAGTTCACGCCCGAGGGACGTTTGGACCTCGGCCGTCAGGCCGCTCCTGGTCAGCAGGACGCGCACACGCAGCGGACGCAGGGGGTCGCTCCCCCGCATCGACAGCGCCCGCCGTTGGAGCGAGGACAGCAGCGTCAGCGCGGCGGCGCGGTCCGTCTCGGCCTGCGTGCCGCGGCGGCGATCGTCGTAATCCAGTGCGGTGTCCTCCGCGGGGAATTCCGCGGCGACCAGCAGCGCGTGCACGTGATCGAGGCAGTGCCGCACGTGATGGCCGATGCTGCTCTCAAACGCCCCGACGGGCGCAGCCCGAAAGGCCGCGTCGTCCAGCCGCGCGATCAGCGCCGCCAGCCGCGCCAGGTCCGTCGCCAGAACGCCCCACGGCTCGTCGGGGCCGGCGAGTCGGATCGCCGGCGACGCGACGGGCGAGGATACGGAGGCGGCCGTCATCGCTTGAATGAAAACCTCCCCTCGCAGACGAACTCTGCGACGGGTTTTCGTCCGGAGGGGGCCTCGCGCTGCCGCAGTTCTTCGGGAAGTTGGGCGGGATCGCCTGGCCGGCCAACGGCAATCATCGCCTCCACATCGTACTCGTCGGGGACCTGCAATTCGGTCCGCGCCGACGCCCGGTCGAAGCCCGCCATGCCGTGCACGACCAGTCCCATCGCCGCGCCCTGGAGCGCTAGGTTTTCGAACGCCGCGCCGCAGTCAAAGGTATGAACCGGATTCGGCTTGCCGTTGCGCGAAAAAAACCTGCACGACAGGACGACGATCAACAGGCCCGCATTTTGACACCAGGCCTGGTTCGCCTCCACCAGCAGCCCGAAGAACATCGGCCATGGCGGTGTGTCGCGCCGGGCGTAGAGGAAACGCCATTCCTGTTCGTTGTAGGTCGACGGCGCCCAGCGGGCTGCCTCAAAGAGCGACATCCGCTCGGCGTCGGTGATCGGCTGGCCGCTCATCGCCCGCGGCGACCAGCGGTCGAGGAAGATCGGCTCAATCGGGTGATCGGGCTTGCGATGATCGCGTCCGCGCGACAGGCCCGGCATGATTGTGTTCTCCTGCGCGTTCGATGGGCGGCAGCGCTCCGGGATTCGCCGGCTAAAGCCGCCCGTCCGGCCTCACAGGCGGCGAATCGTCGCCGGGTCGATCCGGAAGACCGGCAGATCATCCATCCACTCGATCAGCCCGTCAATCTCAACCGGGTCGGCCACGTACGGAAGGACGCGGTCATTCACGGCATCGCCCGCGCGGTCAGTGAGGAGGTAATGTCGCAGCGAGCCGTCCAGCCCCCGGACGGCGAACATCGGCGGAATGCCGCCCGAGATGCAGAGCGCGGCGCAGTCCTTGTGCGCCTTGCCCTCGCCCGGCTTCATCGCGCCGAAATAACACTTGGGGTCGATGATCTCGCCGCGCAGGATCGCCTCGCCCATGCGTTCGGCAACGGGATTCAGCAGCCGCGCTGCGCCCGGAAGCACTCTCGCGTCGATCGGCTCAATCCCGCCGTCGCCGTCTGCGATTTCAAACAGCCGCCGGCCCTGGCGCGACAGCAGCGTGCCGCGGACCCGCACCGTCCGGGCGCGGAACGGCTCGGCCCGATCCCTCGCGCCGAACTTACCCTCGCCTACCAGCAGCAGCGTCTCCACGGGTCGATCCGGGGTGGCGCCGGCGATGCGCAGCATGGCATAGGGTTGCACATCGATCACGCCGGCCAATTCGAGTACCGCGTCGGTCTCCCACGTCGCATCGCCCGGGTTGTTGTGCGCGCGGATGACCAGGCCGCCCAGCGCGACCGCGGCCAACAGGACTGCCGGAACCACGAGGCGGAGAAATCGGACATACCCTGGAGGACCGGGGAGGTACCCGACGTAGAACTCGCCGGTCGTTTCGTCGCGAGCGGTCATGCGGACTCCTTCATTGCGCCGGCCGGCGGACTAATCGATCCGCGCGGGCTCGACCGGCGTGCCGGGCGGAAGCGGTTCTGCATTCAGCAGGATGCGCCGTTCCTGAACGCGGACCCGGTAGGTCGCGATCTTTTCAGTGAACGGCGGCGGCGAACATCCGTCCTGCGGGCGGTATTGCCAGCCGTGCCACGGACAGGTGATGCAGCCGTCCATGATTCGTCCCTCGCCCAGCGGCCCGGCCTGGTGCGCGCAGACGTTCGTGACTGCGTAAAACGCGTCGTGCTGGCGGAAGACGGCGACGCGCTCCCGTCCCGGTACGCACACGACGCGGGCCCGGCCCTCGACGAGGTCTTCCGCGAGTCCGGCATCGATCCACGTCTCGTCCTGCGACGTCGTGACGGAAAGCGGCCGGCGGTCGCGGCGGTATTCCCGCAGTCCGGCGATCAGGTGCAGCGAGACAACCGTCAACACGCCGGCTATCAGCAATCCCGCCAGCCATGGACTTCGCTGTGACTGAAGCGCCCCGAGCGCTACGTGCATCACCAACAGTCCGTATGCGAGGTACACCAGCATGTGCAGCCGCTTCCACGTCGCCGCGGACAGGTTTTGCAGCCAGAAGTCATGGCTGGTCGCGGCCATGAGGAACATGACCAGCAGCGCCGCTGCGCCGAGTATCTGGAACGGGAACGCGCTGAGCGACCCGTAATTGGTGTTGCTGGTCAGCAGCGAGAGGAGAGGGTTTACGCGGCCGAAACCATGATAGAACCCCAGCGCCAGCGAGCCGTGCACAAGTCCGACCAGAAACGTCGCCACGCCCAGGTGCCGGCGGTTGTAAAGCAGCGGCAGGAAGCGTCGGTCGATTCGCGCCAGCGGGCCAATGCACAAAACAACGTGCAGCATGAAGAATGCGCACGCGCCGAAGGCGCGCATCACCAGGATCGGTCCCGATACCGCCTCAGCCCCACGAAACGCCAGCAGCCCCGCGCCGACGAACGTCGCCAGGAACAGCAACACCCCCGCCGCCACGAGCAGGTCGTAGATCCGCTTGTGGCGGTTCCACTGGACGGCGACGTATCCAACGCTCACGGTAGGCCCTCGGTCCGCGAGTCGGCGGTCCGGACCGCCTCCGCCGCGGCGGCATCGTCGAGCGGCAGCGGCCGCCGGTTGGCCAGCCCCGCCAGCAGTCCCAGCACGATCAGCGGCCCGAGTACCAGCCAGGCGCGAACATGCCAGGTCCGGTGGGCGCGCTTCATGGCCGTGCGGCTCCGCGGGCCGCCCTGAGCCATCGTCGCAGCAGCAGGGGCCAGAGCGCGACGACGCCCGGGGCGATCAGCATCCGGAACGACCACGGCGCCGCACGGGCGGCCGGATCGATCCGTTCCATTCCGCGGATGAGAAACGGCACGGCGTGGACCGCGCCGACTCCAAGATAGACACCGGCGAGCACGAGGAGAATCGGGGCGATCTGCACCGGCGACTCCGACGCGGCGCGGGCGGGCTACCGTGGAGAGGGCTGCGCGTCCCTCGCAATCGGCGCCGCGCCCGCTTCGACGAAGCGGGGGCCGTCCGCGCGCAGCAGCGGCGCGACATAGGTCCGTACGAACGCGGGATTGACTGCGTCGGTGTGGCCGCCGTAGTTCTCCGACGAGGCGAACTCCGGCCGCCAGGCGATGTTCTCGATCCGGGTGTACAGCGCACGGGTGGCGGCGTCGGCGCGGGCGGAGAGGTGGAACCCGCGAAGCCCCGCGGCGCAGGCCCCGCAGAACTGGCGGTCGGCCGTTCCCGCGAGCGGGACCAGCCCGCCGAGAACGGCGTCCTTGTCGGAGGTAAACACGTACAGCCGGTCGCGGACGCGGCGCAGGGCGTTCGACACGTCGTAATGCGAACTGAGCGACGAGCCCAGCAGCACGACGCGCTCGACCGGGTAACGCTCCGGCAGCGCCTCCAGGGCAAAGACCGCCACGGCCGTGCCGGCGGAGAGCGCAACGAGATGAACGGGGCGTCCCGGATGTTCCGCCGCGTAGGCACTGATCTCGCCGGCAAGTTTTTCGGCCTGCTGCCGTTTGTATTCCACACTGGCGGACTGGTCGGCCGCAACGCCCAGCCCCGTGTGCCAGTGGAACGAACGGAAGTCGCCCGGATAGCCGGCCTGTTTCAGCCCCTGCGCCACGCCGCGCCCCCAATCGGTCAGGATGCTGCCGCCGCCGGCCCCGTCGGCGTAGAAGACGAAACCAAACTGGTCGAGTTCATGGCGATGCTGCTGCGCGGCTGAGCAACCGGCGAGCAGAACCGCGGCAAGGACCGCGGCGCCCTGCACCCGCGCCGTCGAATGGATCGCACGCGCCGGCATTGGAAAACCGCTTCGCCTGGATCGAGTCATGGCGGCTGCTCCGCCGGGCAGTCAAACCGAGAAACCCCCGGCGAGTCAAGTCGCCCGGCTCCGCCGTTACGCCGTGACGCCGATTGCGGGGAACGATCGGCGCGACTAGCATCCGCCGGACAAAAAGGCGGCAAAAGAATGAGCCGGGAGCACGACATACGATTCGGCACTACGGGCTGGGACTATGACGACTGGGTCGGGCCATTCTATCCTGCCGACACCCCTGAAACGGCGTATCTGACGCGCTACGCGGAGCACTTCGACCTCGTCGAGGTGGACTTGACCTTTCACCGCCCTCCGAACTCGGCCCTGATCGACCGCTGGCGGCAGGCGACACCGCGGAAGTTTTCATTCGTGCTGAAGGTCCCGCGGTTGATCACGCACGAAAAGGTCCTGCTCGGGTGCCGCGACGAGTTTCGCTCCTTCGCCGAGACCATTCGCGGCCTGGGGAACAAACTTCTGGGCGTCGTCTTCCAGTTTCCCTATTTCAACAAGCAGGCCTTCCCCCGGCCGGCGGAGTTCATGGAGCGCCTCGACGAATTCCTTGATGCGTCGCTGGGGGGCGTGCACGCGGCGGTCGAGATCCGCAACAAAACCTGGCTTTCGGACGCCTGGTTTGATCTTCTGCGTCGACACCGCGCGGCGACCGTGCTCGTCGATCATCCCTGGATGCCGTCGATCCCGGACATGGTCGAGCGCTTCCCGGTGGATACTGGACCGTTTGGCTACGTGCGTCTGCTCGGCGACCGCGAGGCCATGGAAAAGGTTACCAAGACCTGGGAAAAGGTGGTCCTCGACCGCTCGGATCGGCTTGCGGAAATCGGGGCCGCCCTGCAACGGATGCTCCTCAAGCAGCCGATGATGGTCGTGGCAAGTAACCACTATGCGGGTCACGCGCCGGCGACGATCAACGAACTTGCTTCAGTTATGGGACGGGCCCAGCCGATAGACCGTTAACGTCGGGGAACGGCAAGTCCTTCTTTGCCGTGACGTTTGGACGGGCCACCGGCCGATGGCCACGGTGTTCAAATCAGACGGATCGATCCTTCGCGTCGCCGCGGTGCCGGTCGGCGAACAGCCGTTTGCGCCACCGGCCTCGACCCACCGGACACCGAATGAAGTTTCTTCCGGCTCCCCGGACTTGAGCCGGAAACCGGACGCGGAAGCCGCGCCTACGCCGGCCTCCTGGCGCGAACGATGGGGCGGCGCGGTACGCCGCGGCATTTTTTTCGGGCTGCTGTTGGCCTCCGCCTTGGGCGGCGCGCTCTTTCACCTGTCGCGGAACCGGGTTGCCAATGCGCGCATGGTCCCGTTCGTTCTGCGGACCGATCCCCCGGCGGCGGAAGTCCTGCTCGACGATCAACACCTCGGTGCGACGTCGGAGACGGGCCGCCTGGTCATCCAACTCGACGCGGCGAACCCCGATGTTCGCTCACTCGAGGTCCGCCATCCGGGCCACGAACCCGCGCGGCGGGCACTGTCGGCGTATTCCGGGCTGCCGGGAACAGAGATTGCCCTGCGGCGCCGGCCGGTCGAATTGGCCGTGCATTCGCTGCCGACCGCCGCGGAGGTCTGGGTGGACGACGAACTTCGAGGGTTTACACCCCTGGTGGCGCGCGTCCTGCCCAACAAGGATCGCCCGCCGAGAATCCGCGTCGCGCGGACGGGTTTCCGTCCGGTCGAACGGGAGATGACATTGGCCTTGGGCGACGCGGCCGCGCGGCTCGATGTCCGCCTGTCGCCCGCGCCCCCGCGGCTGGAGGTCACCACCGAGCCGACCGGGGCCCTCGTTCGGATGGATGGCCGCACGTTGGGGGCAGGGCCGGTGTCCATCGATCTCGACGAATCGACGCGCGGGACGCAGGTGGTGCTGGAAGCGGAAGTCCCGAGGTTCGTTACCCTCCGGCGTCCGGTGGAAATACCGGAAAAGCCGGGCGAGCCGATCCGCGTCCACCTCGAACTCCGGCCCGCGCCGACGTGCCTGGAGATTACGACTGATCCGCCCGGCGCACGCGTGACGGTGAACGGCCGGCCGGCGGGCGTTGCGCCCCTGACCTGTACGCTGACCGACGCCGAGTCCCGCAATCCCGTGGCGATCGAGGCCCTGTTGCCGGGCGTCTCGGCCGGGCGGCAGACGCTTCCTGCCGTCGAGCCGTCCACGACGACGCGCGTTTCCGTCCCGCTCAGGTTGTACGCCCGGCGGGTGGCCCTGGCGCTCGACTGCGCCGTAAACCGCTTTGAGGACTTTGAGGTGCTGCGCGCGCTGGCGAAGGAGCGGGTACACCGACTGCAACGGGAACAGTCATTCATCCTTGTCGCCCGGGTCGACGGGCGGCTGCTGGTCGGTCCGGAAGGAGACTTCGTCGTTGCGACCTTCGAACAGAAGGTCCGCGCTTACGACCGGCTCCATGCGCTGCGGGCGGTGACCGGTGCGGCCGATGGCGACGTGACGGACGTCCTCCGGGCCGCGCTGGCGTTGCGGCCCGACAGCGTCTGGCTCTTCACTCAGAACTCCGTTTCGCAAGACGCGTGGAGCGCGGCGACCGAGCCGGAAAAGGCGCGGGATGCGACGATTCAGGTGGTAACCTCCTCGCGGCTGACGGCCGCCGAATGGCTGGCTGAATGGCTCCAGAATCACCGGGGCTGGTTCGACAGTCCGTCGGACGCGCTCAGCCGAACCGAACCGCAACACGATGGTGCGGAATCACCGGGAGGATGAGCGAATCAATCAAAAAGGGGGCAAGGGCTTCCGGTTCCTTGGTAATCGGTTATTGACCGTTTCCCGATTCGATGGATTATCCGAGCCGCGACCGTCCGGGAGCGGGTTCTTCGCGTCGCAAGGGTGCGAACCGTTCGTCGTCGTCCTCTCAATTGGGAACCGCTCTAATAGTCTTCATTTTCACGGTCGCGGACGGTCTGTTTCCGGTTGCGAACGCGGCGGGATGCTACGCAGCGACCACACCCGCAAAGGCGCCGTTTGCTCGTCGTCATGGTGGTCCGTCGAATGTCGCACGGCAGGGGGGGCAGGGCGCATAATGGGGGGTCGGAAGAGCGCGGCCCGGCCTCGCAAGGCGCGGAGCGGAACGGGACCATGATCGACCAGGTTGCAATCATCGGCGACGGTCAGATGGCGACCGTCTGCGCGCTTCTGCTGGCGGAAAAAGGCGTCCGGGTGCGAATGTGGAGCGCCTTGTGCGACAACATTGAGGCCATGAAGGCGACCCGGGAAAACCGCAGGTTCCTGCCCGGATATTGCCTGCCGCCGGAGATCACCCTGACCACCGATCCGCGGGTGGTCTTCGATCACGCGGAGATCGTCATTTCGGCCCTGCCGACCCAGTTCGTCCGTCCGGTCTGGCGGCAGTTGAAGGGCGCAACGCCGATCGGCGTCCCGGTGTGCAGCGTGACCAAGGGCATCGAGAATGACACGCTCATGCGCCCGACGCAGATTCTCACCGACGTGCTCGGTCCCGCGCCCGTCGCGGCTCTGTCGGGCCCGAGCATCGCGGTTGAGGTCGCCCAGCGACTGCCGGCCACCGTTGTAGCCGCCAGTGAGGACCTCGCGTTGGCGACGGCCGTGCAGCAACTGTTCGCCGCACAATGGTTCCGCGTCTATACCAACACGGACCTGCTCGGCGTCGAACTGGCGGGCGCGACGAAGAACGTCATCGCCCTGGCTGCCGGGATCATCGACGGCCTGGGCGCGGGCGACAACGCCAAAGCCGCTCTGTTGGCACGAGGGCTGGCGGAGATTACCCGGCTGGGCGTCGCGCTCGGGGCGCGGCCAGAGACGTTCTTCGGGCTGGCGGGGGTGGGAGACCTGGTCACGACGTGCATCTCGCCTTCGGGACGGAATCGCTCGGCGGGCGAGGCGATCGGCCGCGGGCGGACGATGCAGGAGGCAATGGCTGCCACCACGTCGGTCATCGAGGGCATCCCGACCACGCGCAGCGTTCGCGAACTGGCCCGCCGACTCGACGTCCCGATGCCGCTGACGGAGGCCGTCCACGCCGTACTCTTCGAAGGCAAAGATGTCCTGAAGGCCCTGACCGACTTGATGTCGCGCGAATTGCGGGACGAAGGATAGCAGTGGATGGCGGACGTCGGAATCGCCGTGGTGGGCTGTGGGCGCGCGGCGGCGAACCGTGTGGCTCCGGCGATCCGCCGCAGCCGGGGGGCGCTTCTGGTCGGTTTCTGTTCCCGGGACCGGGAACGCGCCCGCCAATACGCGGAACAGTTTTGCGCGCCGGAGGCATACGACCGGCTCGACGCACTGCTGGTGGACGACCGGGTCGAGGCGGTCTACATCGGCACGCCCAACGCGCTCCATGCCGAACAGGCCCTCGCCTGCCTGCGCGCGGGACGGCACGTCCTGGTGGACAAGCCGATGGCGCTGACGACCAACGACGCGCGGCGGATGCAGGACGCCGCGAAGGCCGCCGGCCGAACGCTGACCGTCCTGCACCAACAGCGGTTTCACCCGGCTCACGGGGCGCTGCGGGAGCGCGTTCACTCCGGCGCGCTGGGTCGGCTGACGTGGATTCGGGCCGAGATGGGTTACCTCTCGCCGCCTGACCTCCAAAACTGGCGGCAGGACCCGGCCCTGGCGGGCGGCGGACCGGGATGGGACCTCGGTCCGCACGCCATCGACATGCTGCTGGCCGTGGGCGGACAGGTCCGGTCCGCGGCTGGTCGCACCGCAAACGTGCGCTTCCGATACCCAGTTGAAGACTTCTTCCACGGCCAAATCGTGTTCGCAAGTGGCGCGATCGGCCTGGTCGACCTTTCGTTCTGCGGTTACTCGCAGGGAGGCCGGCTGGAGGTGCGGGGTGACGAGAGCACCTTCGTGTCGGAGGGTTCGCTCATGGCGGCCCACGATTATCGCTGGGCGCTCTACCGCGGGCCGGGTCGGATGGCGGTCGAGACGCAGGAGGGAGCGTTTACCGAGCAGTTCGTCCGGGCTGTGGAAGACTTTGCCGACGCGGTGCGGGGAAACCGGCCGCCGGCGGTTACGGCCGAGGACGGTGTGGCGGTCTGCCGGGTTTTGGAGGACCTCTACGTTTCGGCCCGGAACCGTGACGAACGCCCGGCCCCTGGCGTATGATCCAATGGACGACGCACGGAGGGTACGGCCCGATGGCCAACGCGGACATCATGATCGCGGGCACCGAGGATATCCCGACCCTCGTGGAACTCTACAACGAGGTCTTCCGTCCGGCGCGCGACGAGCAGTTTTTCCGCCGGCGCTTCATGGGGCGGCGGAACATCCTGCTGCTGCTGGCGCACGTCGACGGCCGGCCGGTCGGCTATTCGATCGGCTTCGAACTGAAGCCGTCGACGTTCTTCGCGTGGCTGGCGGGCGTTGTTCCGGAACTACGGCGGCAGGGCATCGCGACGCAATTGATGGAGGCCCAGCACTCCTGGTGCGCGGAGCACGGGTACAGTTATATCCGCATCGAGTGCAACAATTCGCACCGAATGGTGATGCACCTTGCGGTGAAACTCGGTTACGACATCATCGGTCTGCGGCACGACCAGGAACGAGGCGAAAACCTGATCATCTTCGAAAAGAACCTCGGGGTCGACGCGGAGGACACCGAGGCATAAGGCGGTCGCCGCCCGTGCAGGTCCGGGCCTGCACGTTCGCGTCGTCCAAACAGCCCGCCTGCGGGTTTTCATGCGCACGCTGATCGAGAACATTGCCGAGATCGCAGCCGTGCGCCCGGGCCCCGTGCGCGGCCCAGCGATGGACGCCGTGCCGCGGACGCTTGACGCGGCGCTGGTGATCGAGGACGCGGCCATCGCCTGGTTCGGCCCGCGTTCCGCCGCGCCCGCCGGTCCGTTCGATGCCGTCGTCGATGCCGACGGCGGCGCGGTCGTTCCCGGCTTTGTCGATTGTCACACCCACGCCGTGTTCGCCGGCAGCCGCGAAGGCGAGTTCGTCGAGCGGATTCGCGGCCGGACGTACCTCGAAATCCTGGAGGCGGGCGGTGGAATCCACCGCACGGTCGAGGCCACGCGGAGCGCGACCGAGGACGAACTCGTGCGGATCGGGGCCGCGCGGCTGGCCCGAATGCTGGCGGCAGGCAGCACGACCGTCGAGATCAAGAGCGGCTACGGTCTGAGCCCCGAACACGAATTGAAGATGCTGCGGGCGATCCGGCGGCTGGGCCGCTCGCAGCCGGTCGAAGTGGTGGGATCCTACCTCGCCGCACACGCCGTGCCGCGCGAGTTTGCCGGCCGGGCCGACGCCTACCTGGACTCAGTGTTGGAGGACGGCCTGCTGGAGCGTCTCTACGCGGAGGACCTGGCCGAGTTCGCCGACGTATTTTGCGAGCGCGGCGCATTCGAAACGGCCCAGGCGGAGCGGTTCCTGCGAACCTGCGCGCGGCACGGCCTGCGCCCGAAACTGCACGCCGACCAGATCACGCAATGTGGTGCGTCGCGGCTGGGGGAGCGGCTTGGGGCCGTTTCGGTCGACCACCTTGAAAAGATCGACGCGGAGTGCATCGCCCCACTGCGCGGGTCCCAGACGATCCCGGTTCTCCTGCCCGGATGCAGTTTCTTCCTGAACACAAAGCCGGCTCCTGCGCGGGCGCTGATCGATGCCGGCCTGCCCGTCGCGCTGGCGACCGACTGCAACCCCGGATCGTCACCGATCGAGTCGATGTCGCTGATCCTCTCGCTCGCGTGTTGCCTGCTGCGGATGACGCCCGCCGAAGCCCTGACCGCCGCGACGGCCAACGCCGCCGCCGCTCTCGGTCGGGCCGACAGGATCGGCGCGATCGCCGTCGGCCACCAAGCCGACCTGCTCGTGCTGGACGTGCCCAACGTGGAACGCCTCGCCAGTGACGTCGGCCGCAACCCCGTAAGAATCGTGTTCAAGCGCGGCCATGTCGTTCATCCGCCCGTGGCGGATTCCACGGTAAAGCCGTAGGATCGCTACCGAGAAGCGTGTCGCGGCGCAGGGAAGCGACGCCCGCACCAACGAGGAGAATCGAACGAGACGATGAGCACCACCATCGAGTTCGCCACCGGCGGGGACGGCATCGGCCGGCTCACCTTCACCAGCCCCAAGGGCGTCAATGTCATCTCGTCGCCGTTTCTGAACGAATTGGACGCTCGGCTCGCGGAGATCGAGCGCGATCCGGTCCTGCGGGTCGTACTCATCACCGGCGCGGGCAAGACCTTTCTCGCCGGGGCGGACATCGAGGAGATGTCCCGCGCCCCGCAGGACGCAGGCCGGGCCTTCGCCGAACGGGGCAAGCGCGTCTTCGACCGGCTGGCGGGCCTGGAGCGGGCCGTGACCATCGCGGCCCTCAACGGCGCGGCGCTGGGCGGCGGGTGTGAGGTCGCGCTGGCGTGCGACCTGCGTCTGATGAGCACCGCGGCAAAGATCGGCATGCCGGAGGTCAAACTCGGCCTGATCCCCGGCTGGGGCGGCACACAGCGGGCGCTGTTTCTGCTCGGTCCCGCACGGGCGAAACGGCTGATTTTCACCGGCGACCCGATCGACGCGAAACTTGCCGTCGAGATCGGCCTGGTCAACGACGCCGTCGAGCCGGACCAACTGCTCCCTTCTGCCGAGAATCTCGCCGCTCAGATTCTCGCCAACGGACCGGACGCCGTCCGACTCGCCAAACGGGCGACCACGCGCGCGGAACGAGCGGCGCTGGCCGCGGGGATGGAGGCCGAGACCGCCGCCTTCGCCGAGGCGTTTGCCGGCCCGCAGGGGCGCGAGGGCTGCAAGGCATTTCTCGAAAAAAGGCGGGCAAACTGGGCCTGAGCGCACGGCGATCGTACCGTGCCGATCCGCTCAGGATTCCGAGGCAGGCCCGCGCCACCTGAGTCCCAGACGACGGCACATCCGTTCGAGCCGGGACAGTTCGTCCGCCGAGAGTCGACGCGCGCCGCCCAATTGCCGCGCGATCAGCAACACCTGGGCCGCGTGCTCGACCTTCTCCATCCGGTAATACGCCTCACGGAGCGTTCCGCCCACGGTCAGGGCGCCGTGCCGCTCGAGGACCAGCGCGTCGCAGGTGCGGATCAGATCGCGGATGGCCGTCGGGCCTTCCTCGCTGCTGGGCGTGGCGTACTGGGCGGTCGGAATGCCGCCGAGCGTCGCCACGACCTCCGGGATCACCGGCTCCGCAAGCGACACGCCGGCATAGGAGAAGGCCGTCGCGTTGGGGGGATGCGCGTGGACGGCCGCGCCCACCTCCGGCCGCACCTGGTAAACTTCCAGATGCAGTGCGATCTCCGATGACGGCTCGGTCCCGACGTGAAGCGGCCGTCCTGCCGGATCGACGGCGACGATTTGATCTTCCTCCAACTCACCCAGATAGGCGCCCCGCGCCGTAATCAGCAGCCGCTTCGCTCCCGCTCGGCACGAAAGGTTTCCGTCCGACGCCGCGACCAGCCCCCGCGCCGCCAGCCGCCGCCCGACTTCGATCATCTCGCGGCGAAGCGCCGACTCGTCCGCCATCGTCAATACGCCCCGGCCGGCGCGGCCGCGGCCCCCTCCGTTCCCCCGCGCGCCTCTTCCATGATCTTCACTCCGGCCGAAGTGCCGAGCCGACTCGCGCCGGCCCGCATCATGGCCACGGCATCCGCCAGCGTACGAACTCCGCCCGCGGCCTTGACGCGCACAGCGCTGCCCGCGACGCATACAGCCAGCAGCGCCACGTCGCGCGCGTTCGCGCCGCCCGGGCCGAAGCCCGTAGAGGTCTTGACGAAGTCCGCCCCGGCCTGCTGCACGGACCGGCAGGCCCGCACCTTTTCCTCCTCGGTCAGCAGTGCGGTCTCGATGATGACCTTGCTGATCGCTCCCGCCTCGCGGCACGCGTCGACCACACCGCGGATGTCCCGCACAACATATTCGTCCTCGCCGGCCTTGAGCGCGCCGACGTTCAGCACCATGTCGATCTCGGCCGCGCCTTCGCTCAGGGCCAACCGCGCCTCGGCCGCCTTGATCTCGCTCGCCGCCGCCCCCAGCGGGAAGCCCGCCACCGTGCAGATGCGAACGGGGCTGCCGGCCAGTTGCCGTGCCGCCAGCCCGGCGAAACACGGGTTGACGCACACCGTCGCGAAGCCGTACTGCCGCGCCTCGTCGCACAGCCGGCGGATGTCGTCCGCCCGCGCCTCCGGTTTCAGCAGCGTGTGGTCGATGGCCGCTGCGACTTCGCGCGAATTGACGACGCGGCCCGTCCCCTGCGCGGCGTATTCTGTCGCGCCCTCGGCCTGCGCCACGAGCCGCCTGACCTCGTTTTCGGGAATCGCGGGCATGATCGCTCCCGTCCGCGCGATCATACACTCGACATCATTCGACGGCGAATCGAATGAAGAGAGAAGGCGCCGGCCTCCCGACCGCGTGACGCCGTCATTTCATTAGCGCTCGGAAATTACGCGCGTCGCTGCGTCGGTTGGTCCGTCCCCGCTCAGGAACGGCGCAGACGCAGGCGTGATCGCGCCGACAGCGCGGCGAGCAGCAGCATCAGCGTGACCGGCTCCGGGACCTTGAGGTAGCCGGCGTCACGGTCCGTACCGAAGCGGCCGTTTCGGGGCGAATAGACCGAGCCGGTCCAACCGGATACGTCAAACGACATCTCCTGGTTGGCCATTTCCTGAAGAAAGGTCTCGCCGACGGCTCCCGCGGCGACGCTGCAACTCCAGAAATGTGCGCCCTTGGTCCAGGGGGCAAGCAGCGCGCCAAAGTCCGCCGGCGTGATGCCGTTCGGTCCATAGTTCTGGTTGCTGATGTAGTTTTCGTCACCGAACCAGAAGCCGCCCGCCAGGCCGTGTCCCAGGAATACGACGTTGATGCGACGATTCAGGGCCATTGAGCGCACGCTGACCAGGCCCGCCGCCGTCTGAGGCGTATGCGCGAACCGAATGTCGTCCAACGGGATTCCGGCGGCGCGCAGCCCGGAGAAACGCCGGGGCCCGTCCGGGTCGTTGGCAATGATGAACAGGTCCGGCGGCTTGTTGCCGCGCGGGGCGCCGCCGATCTGAACGGTCGCGCCGACGCGGTTGGGGCCGCGCTCCTCCAGATGGGTATCGACGAAGGTGGTGTACGTCTGCGTGCTCGAATCATCGTAGTAGACGCGCAGACTGAAGAGGCCCGCCTCGTTAAACGTCGCCGTCAGCGTCCCGTCCGTCAGGTCCGCCTGATAGTGCACGTTGGGTTGAAACTCGTAGTCCGACTGAGAAAACGAATACCCCGGCGGATAAGACGCGTGTCGCAGCGGCGGCAGGATGTTCACGCCGACGATCGTTCGCGGCATTGGACTGGACAGCGACAGCGCCCCCGTGGATTCGAGTGTGAGGCGCGGATAGAGGTCCGATTCGATGCTGTCCGGGTCGAAGTAGAGTTGTTTGTCCGTGAGGAGGTCCGCACGGGTCTGTGGAACGATGCAGAACGCAAGCACCAGAACCGGAATCCCGGCTATCCATGCAAGAGCCCCTCGCCGAGGTATAACCAGATTTCGTTGATGGTGGCTGGACGAAAAAAGGCGGCGTACTCTCGGGATCTGCAGAGGTTCCGAGCCGCCCACGCTGGGCAGAGGAGTACGCCGATGCACAAGAATAGCGA